>CEUA01092906.1_pt1 | contig 12759 bp, 13 predicted proteins | sample 361541 | NCBI WGS metagenome assembly CEUA01 (sample SAMEA2623079, study PRJEB7988) | marine metagenome | isolation source: saline water (ENVO:00002010), including
AAAAGAGCCCATGCAGTGAATAATGCAACGGCTATCCAAGCCAACCAACATGCTATACAAAAATACCTGAAAACTTTTTTTGAGCTGTCTTTGGCATATAATTGTGCTTTGTTCGAACCTTCCTTCAATTCAATTGCCCTTTGCCCCTTTTTCGAAAGTGTCCCATGTCGAAAATAACAGCCGCTGGTAATCCAGTGACGATGATTAGGCCCCACCTAGACAATATACCTAATATTGATGTACCGCCAGGATTTGCCATTCGCGCTATGAATATAGGAGAGTCTGATTTCTGGAATAATATTGTATTAGGTGCAGAGGCGTGGCTTACGCTGTCAAAAAATCTGTTCTTTGATGAATTTTCTCAGCACTTTTCCTTAGTTCCTCAGCGTTGCTTTTTTGCAGTCACTAACGAGGATAAGCCCGTTGGGACTGCCAGTGCATGGTTTTTTAAAATCGATGACGTCGACATCGGCTTAATACACTGGGTCGCAGTATCACCTGACTATCAGGGACTAGGTATTGGAAAAGGATTAATGTGTTATACCATGAAGCAAATGAAAAGTTGGCACGACAAAGCAATCCTCAACACACACTCCAAACGTTTGACCGCAATACGACTTTACCTCGACTTAGGATTTTTACCTGATGCGAAGTGCGACCAATCCCATCAATACTGGATGAACATAAAAAGTAACCTCGACCATCCAACTCTCAATGCGCTCAAAGATTATTACCAATACTGACAGCTTTAAGTAATTACTCTTGCTTCAAGCGTCGACAACTTATGTCGAAACCTTTTCCCTCAACACAGATTGCCGCGGTATATTTTGAGTCAGGTATAAGCGCCAGCATCTCCCAATTCTCAACGCCAGCACCTTTTATTAACCGTACTTCTTCATCGTCGCCGCAGGTGACGGAGAAACTTTTTAGGCCGCCTCCTATCCCAATGCCATGGGCCTTCAGGTATGCTTCCTTCCGAGTCCAACAGGAAAAAAAAGCTTTTCGGCGATCTTTATCGGATAAACTTTCAATTTTTTCTATCTCATCTGTAGAAAAAAACCGTTTGGCTAAGGCTAACTCTGAAACATCTGTTCGTACTCTCTCTACGTCAATTCCAATTGCACGGGAACTTCCAAATCCGTAGAGAGCCAGCTCATGGGAATGGGAAACATTAAACGTGAGCTTGGTTGTTGGTTTTTTAACTGATGGTTTCCCTTTGGCATCAGTGATCAATTCTATACTTGATATCTCACAATTTAAATAACGGGAAATTAGAACCCTCAACGTAGACCGTGCCACAATAAACCGACGACGATGCAACCCAGAATTAAACCGATTCGCCCTAAAAAGTTCATCTGTGGAAAGATTGCTCGACAAGCTTCTTAAAGTATTCTCGTCTGCCTCAAGACTTGTGGACCACGCGTGGACTTCACCTTTATTCGGTTGCTCTAAACCAAACTTTTCTAGCCTTGCGAGCAAAAAAGGATGGAAGACCTTGCCGGCCATTTCTCTATAGTTCATAAACCGGAATCTATTCCAAGCCGAGGCGTTTTATCTGCCATTCAGGTGCACGAAGTCGAATTAATTCATCTCGCAATAGAGCCTGCATCCTCGCCAGTTGTTTTGATTCACTGGTCGATACATTCGTTGATTCGCTAGGGTCATCTTTTCGATTATGAAGTGACGTAGGTTCGTCCCAGGATCGACAGTTTTTCACTGGGCGACGCCCTTCAGAAAATGAGCCCAAGTCATAGTCAATGAAACGTGCAAGATGATAGCCATGCCAGTAAAGGGGTTGGTTACTTTCTACCGGTGACTGATGTAAGGTCCAATCCCCGTCTGTTAGGGAAATACTTTTGCCGAACATACCCATTAATGCGCATTCACGCGTGGGCGATTTCTCGTCTTCCAAAAGAGGTAACAAATTTATCCCATGCAATGGTTTGGCTTCAATCTTTGGAGGCAATGGGCGACCAACACCCGCTAAAATTGTTGGATACAAATCAACAAGTTGCACGAGTTGCTGTCGACGCTCGCCATGTCCTTTTTTGGGGTGACACGCAATAAACGGTATATGGGAACAGCCATCATATTGGTGCGTACCAAGTTTGCCCATCCGACCATGGTCACCGTTCCAGGTACCATGATCCGTAGTTAAGATCACTAATGTTTCTTCCCACAAATGCAAGTCATCTAATGCATCAAAAACCTTACCAAGCCAACGGTCCAGAAACACGACCTTCGCAGCGTAACGAGCACGCATATTTAAAAACTGTTCGTCTGTATAGTGGCGACGCCACAAATCGTAAGGGGCAGCTGCACGCAAACCCTCTACATCATATCCTAAAGGATCAAAATCTTTAAGAATATCTTCAGGAGGATCCCAAGGCTCATGCGGATCAAAAATATCTAAATGCAGATAGAAATCCTCGTGAGTACAATTACGCTTTAACCAGTCAGCAGCTTTACGACAAACCTGGGCACAAAAATAATCTTCTTCCGATTGCCGAATGAAGTGAACATTCCGCCAATGACGCTCATTCTTACCCATCACGTCACCAAGTGGACAGGGAAATTCGATAGGGTCCGTGTATAGTCCGTCAGATTCAACCCCACGAACAAACTCGAAACCCGTATATCCCATATGATAATTTCCAGAGCCTTGTTCCCAAAGATGAAAATGATCTGTGAGAAGACAACTTATCGGTTCATTTTGTTGCATTGATTGGCGAATGGAACGATTGGGTGCACCGGAAACCTGCCGGGGTAAATCATAGTCACCTTCCTCCAATGGTCCCCACCCCCGCTCAAGAAATTCCAATCGTCCAGTATAAATGTCCCGGCGTGCTGGCATACACGGAGTTGAACCAATGTAGGCATTATCAAACACCGTTCCACGCTCAATAAGACGGTCCATATTGGGTGTTGGCAGACACCAATTGGGAGCCGCGTCGCTACCACATTGATTTAGGGGCCGGCCAACATTGTAGGCACCTACATGATCCCGACGCAAAGTATCGCAAATTATTGTTATAACGTTCATTTAAATCCAATCAGTATCGGAATTGCGACGCCCAATACTCCATTCGTTGATCCTCACATCGCATACGCCAACGAAGCATGCGACGTTGCAAATCTAAAACGACCGAGGAATATTTAGAGTTTTCTGCCAAGTTTTCAAATTCTCCGGGGTCTTGCTCTAAGTCAAAAAGTAACGATGGCACCGATTCGTCAGCAAAATGAACGTACTTGTATTTTTCCGTGCGCAAGACCCAAAGTAAATGCATATCCATTTCAGTATCTGAATCAATAGCACGAGCACTTGAACGATAATCATATTCGTAGTGAATTTCGGTTTTAGGTTCGTAATCATTTTCGGCATGTATGGAACCTAACAGACTCTTTCCCTGGAAACGATCTGGTGCCTTTACACCCAGCCAATCCAAAACAGTAGGTGCTAAGTCAACAGACTCCACGAAATGATCTGCAACCGTACCTCGCGTAACTTTAGCTTTTTCAGATGGATCGCGAATAATACATGGGATGTGCATGGCACTATCATAAAAATGTCCTTTCCCGACCAAATAGTGGTCACCAAGTTGCTCTCCATGGTCTGCACTAAACACGATCAACGTATCTTCCCATTGGCCCGTTTTCTCGAGGGCGTTAAAAACAAGACCCAAATTATCATCTAATTCAGTGATCATACCATAGTAGCAAGCTCTAAACTCACGAAGGTGTCGATCCTCCACGTGTTCACCAGACCCAACAGCTCTGCGTATATATGGATGATCGCTGTTCAATTCTTCAGTCCTACGAGTTGCTAATTCCATTTCATCAGCAGAAAACATACTACAATAGGGTTCACAGTTGATATTTGGGGGATGTGGTTTTATGTAATTGAGACTTAAAACCCAACCATGGCTCTGACCGACAAAATCTTGCCTTTTTATATATTCAACTGCCCGTTGGGTAACGTAACGGCATTCACTATGCTCAGCTTTGTAGTGAGCAGGGTAATGGCACGATAAATGATCACCCGGACCACCGTCAGGAACCGCGGGACTGTGGATTGCTGAATGATTACATAATTCGTCAGGATAACCTTGTTCACGTAGCCACTGAAAATATTCAGGGCTGTCATATTCATGATAGTATACCCGCTCAAACCCAGGTAAAACATTATCGTAGGATAGGCCCGTGCGGTGTGAGTCGCCGTCAGGAACACTATTAGGGTCAACCCCGTAATCGTTGTAACCTATTAGACCCGGATCGAAACCCGCTTGCCTCAATACATACCCCCAATTTTCTTCCGCATCCCTCAAGGGAGTCATGTTATTGACCGCTCTTGTAGAACACATATAACGACTGGTATATATACTCATCCGACTTGGTCCACATGGAGCTGTTTGATTAAAACACCTGGCGAACCGAACACCTTGACCCGCCAAGCGATCCAAGTTTGGAGTTCTAACTAACAAATTACCAGCAGACCCAAGGCAGTCAGCACGAAATTGGTCAGCTAGAATAAAAAGGACATTACGAGCCATAGAATAAACACCTCCGATAGCAATAAATTCTACTATTTTTATTTAAACTAAACCTGATTTTTCTCATACAAAAAGCGGACCCCAATTCATTGGTTGAGTGTCCGCATCCTCAATGCCAAAAGCATTTAATACCAAGCTACGAATTTGTAACAACTCCGATTTTCCCTGCGGTACTAACGTATTCAAAATTAAACGAGCGCAATGATTGGTCAGCCATTGATCAACAAACGTTGCCGGAATTTGCATTCTCTTGCATGGCCAAATTATTTTATCCGCGATCATTCGCTCACGATTAAGTAGTCCAAACGTGGTAACTGGCTGTTCATTAAACGTGCTACGATTAACAAGAACAAGTCGTGCAGCGGATAAAAGAGGTTCGACTGTCATTACAGCCTCACAACCGTGGCGAAAATATGCATCTTCATCGACTCCGCACAGCCTGGGTTCTTCTAAAAAAGCTGCTTGTGCGGCCCCCCTGCTAAACAATTTAAAACCGGAGTGGAAGTCTGGGAATTCCTCTATGGGCGTTGCGTATTCTAATGACAATGGTTGCCCCGATAGAGCAGCGTAGTAATACAGTGCATCGAGAAGAACCCGATCTGCAAGCTCTTCGAGTTCCCCCCGGAGGAAACCCATGGGCCGGTGTTTCGACGTTCTACTACCGATAACAAGTACATCATCTTTACATCTATCCTGCACGTTAATAGCCGCACGTATTAAATTTAGTAATTCATTTGCAAAATGATCCCCATCCGAATCGACTTCAACAAAATAAGTTAATTTTTCGTCATTCCAGAGCGCTTGAACACCCTTTCTTACGCCTCCCAATTTTCCTCTGTTTTTTTGTGAAGAAACTAAACGAGCACCGCAGTCTTTAGATATACACGTAGCGATATCTAAGCCGTGTTCCACGCCATCGACACTTAAACAAACGTTTCTAGGATCATCCAAGAGATCCACATAAGAATAAGCCGTATCCCGCAACAAATCAGCAGCCTCACTCTCGTCAATACCCAGCGGAAAATAGACAGGTATTACTATGCCAACTTTGTGTCTAAGCACATCTTTCGCATTTGTAGTCAAATATTTGTTCATTAGGCTAGTATTATCGTATTTTTACAGGTGGTGATGCGTATACAAACTATTTTCTATGCTACAAAATAGTTTTTTTAAAAAGGGGACGTTTATTGTCTCGATTACTTCTTTTTGTTGTCCTTTCTATAACTATTACTTCTAATGCCGCGACCAATTTTGGCTATGCACCAAATGAGGACTTCGACAACAGCTCTCTTTGGGGGGTCTGGCGTAACAAATCAGTTTATACTCATGGGAAAGATCCGGCACGCGATTTATGGCAACAAATCGAAATAACTTCTGATGGAGAAATGGTCCATGATTACTATTATACAAATCCATCATCAAACGAATCCATTCCTTTCGAGCGGTTATTTTCACGTTGGAGCGCTGGATATTATATAGATCCCGATTCTACCTTCGGCAAATATGTGGTCCTACAAATTAATCCATATGAATCTCGATCGCTAAAGAATGGCTCCAAAGAATATAGAAGCTTCCGGAACAACTTTCTTCCCGTATACAGACGATTTTCTCTTACTGCCTCAAAAACCCAACTAGCGCTCTCAGAGCCATTCATACTTGTAGTACCATTTGTAGACCAACTGCGATCTTTTCCATCAGACGCAACATTCTTAAACTATACGAAATTCAACCATTACGATTCGGCAGTAACAAAAATGGGTTGGGGACAGATTAAGATAAAACGCTAAGGTTTGGGCAACCCTGAAGGAAACCCACGAGACTGAGGATGAAAGGGCGTAACATCACTCGTAGCCAACTGCCAATTTAACAAAGCCTCACTAAGTTGTATTTGCTCCTCGTAGCATTCAGGACTACCAAAACAGTTATTTAATTCGAACGGATCCGTATTCAAATCGTACAACTCATTTTTTCCACTAGATCTACGAACTAATTTATGCGTGGCAGATCGTGCCATTTGTGACCGACATACACTCATAGGTTCCTCTTGTTGCTGTAAGCCCTTAGGATAATAAATACCTTCCGAATTACCGAGTATCCCCCGACCCTCAAAACAATGCTCTTCATGCAGATCATAACCGCCTTCTGCAAAAACAATACGATCTTTTTCTCCACTTACACCTGATAAAGCTTGGACCTGCGACTTAGCAAAATGGGTATGTTCCGCCTGGGTTCCAGCTAATTCCAACGTAGTTGGAACAATGTCAAATAATTCTACGGGTTCCCTAACGACATGACTTTGTGCCTTACCAGGCGATTTAATTATAAGAGGAACACGGGTTAAAGTATCATCTAACCCACTCGGCCATTTTTCAACTAAACCGTAATCCCCTGCCCAATCGCCGTGATCCGAAAACAGAAATATCGCTGTATTATCTATCATACCCGTTTCATCTAAAGCTTTTAAAAGGCCGCCAATCAAATGATCAACGTACGACGTCATACCCAAATAAACCGCCATAATTTTACGTAGAACACTCTCGTCAAGCTGATTTAAACGTCTGTATCGACGAATAAGTGCGTGGAAGTCAGGACCTAGGTCATCTCGAACTGGGCGCAAAGGAGGCAGATCATTCGGATCGTACATATCATACCAAGGCTGTGGCGCATGATACACCGGGTGCGGGAAACCGGTTGCCAAAAACATAAACATAGGAGGGCCATCCTGATTGTGATTGCGGATCAAATTTTCTGCGCGTTTATAAATAAATTCATCTCGTGGCGGTCCGTCCATGGCACCACGCAGAAAGCTATAATAACCCGGTGCTCCCTCTTTAAATAGGGGAGGCGAACTACCAATTGGCTCTGTTGAGGCATATACTCTGTCGACCGAACTTGAAAACGCATCGTGAGCTAAACAATCATTCTTACCAAACCAGTGTACTTCATAACCTGCCTCTCGCAAATAACGCATCGTGTTTGGCTCATGGTTACTCAGCGGATTCCATAACGTACGGTGACCAGAGACATGGGGATACCAACCAGTCATAAACGAGCATCTAGAAGGAGTACATACGGTATGTTGAACGTGACATTGATCGAAACGCGTACCCTCTCTTGCAAGACGATCAATATTAGGAGTCTCTACCAGAGGATGTCCATAGCAACCAAGAACGTCCGCCCTTAATTCATCAGGATTTATATAGATAATGTTCATATGTCGGTACTAGTACAACAAATTCGAGTGTCATACCAGTTGTCTTTCTTATAGAGAAAATTTTAAAAACTCTAATCGTAATTACTAGGACGGTGGCCTCCTAACAACCTAAGTTGTCGTGGTGATGCATTCTTCGTCAATTCTTCATCGAGTGAAAATTGATATAGATACGGTGGAAATTTTTGGGTTATGATGCGTTTGGCATAATGAACTTGCAAGAGATATCTTGTTTGATCACTCGTATTGGCAGTACCGCGGTGCCAAACTTCACTTCTAAACAACACTGCATCACCCGCCTTACATATAATGCTTTGTTCTTGCTTGCCCCGCCAGTTAATTTCATCAGCCTTAGGAGGCCGGCCTGCCCTGTGGCTTCCGGGAACAAAATTAGTGGGTCCCAATTCGGGACGTATATCGTCTAAATAAAAATGTAACGTAGAAATAAAAACCGGTATTTGAACACGCTCGTCAGCCATTATGTCTTCAGGCAACGTTAAGGGCTGAAAATCAGCATGGAGAGTCTGGTCAGGGCGACCCGGACCCGTCACCCAAGCCGTCATACCTATACAATGACAATCTTCTCCATGAACAGCCTCCGCAACATCTATTATTCCCTCCCTATCTAAATATTTGGCAAATACCGGATCACGATTAAAAGCATTATTGATGCTTTTTTCCATAAAACCATGGTCTGCTGGGTCGGGAAGTTTGTCAAAACTTTCAGGCTTTGCAGTTAGTCTATCCATAGCAGAGCGAAGTTCCGATATTTCCTCTGAATTCAGCTCGTCAGGAAAATAAGTGAACCCATGCTCAGCAATTGCCCGAGCATGGGATGCAGTATCTGGTTGAGTCACTAAAGGTATCTCTTCTGTCATTTTATTTTTACCTCAGAAAATAGTTTTACAATATAGACCGAACACATTAGACCTTCAAACATTGTGACGCTCTTTAAATAAAAGAGCAAACAATGACAACACGGACAAAGCCATAAATGCTGGACACAACCATATCATCATCCAGTTATGACCACCATCAATCTGAAAATAGTTTACAACATACCCGGAGACCTTAGCGCCACCAAGCATCCCGATTCCGTATGTAAGCAACGTCATAAGACCTTGAGCACTTGAACGCAAATTTTTTCCAACTCGGCCATCGATATAAATTTGTCCCGTAAGGAAAAAAAAGTCGTAACAAATACCGTGCAATATTATACCCGCATACAACATCCAAAGCTCTCCATTGGCAAAAAGGAAATAACGTACGACCCAAGCTAACATACCAATCATCAACATACTTTTTATACTAAAAACTCTAAAAAAAAGGGGCATAAGAAGCATGAAAATTATTTCTGACATTTGCCCTAAAGTCATCGTGCCGGCAGGATTTACCAAACCTACTTCGTTCAAAAACAAGTTGGCGAAATTATAATAGAATGCCAAGGGGACCGTTAAAAGCATTGACCCTATTGCAAAAACTAAAAAGGATCGATCAGAAAAAAACCTGAGCGCATCAAAACCGAAAACATCTTTTAAGCGAACTACCTTATTCTTCATGCGCGGTGGCGTCTCTGGTAAAAAAAGGGAATAGATTCCCAAAAGTACGAGTGTAATAACTCCTATCCACATTGGGTATACAGTAAACTCAATACCCAGTGTGCCAACCAAAATGCCGGCAACGATCCAACCTATCGTTCCAAGCAAACGAATCTTCGGGAACAAGAGGCTAGGATTAGACATTTGATGAAAACACACAGCATTTGATAAAGGGATTGTCGGCATATAACAGGCCATTGTGACAAGCAATGAAGAGAAAAATGCACTCGGAACCGTCTGACTTGAAGTCCAAAACAATGCAACGCTAGAACAAAAATAGAGTATGCTGAGAATATTTTGGGCAGAAAAATATCGGTCGGCGATCATACCAACAAAAATCGGAGAAAATAAGGCCGCCCATGCGGAAGCACTGAAAACATCCCCGATGTTTAGGCCGTCAAATCCTATCTCCGACAAATACGTTCCCAACGTAACATACCAAGTACCCCAAGCAAAGTATTGCAGGAACATCAGAGCCGAAAGTCGAATCCTGACACTGGCATTCATGGTTGTTTGGTCTTTCTTTGATTTATTTAGATTTGATACATAGTTTTTGAATCGACCAATACCCCAAGTTTGCAACAAAGTGAGACAGAGGAAACGGTAAAAAAGTTAGGCCGAACACCATGGAGAACTTCTAAAAAATATTATCAGGGCTATTGCTATATTGCTTCTTAATCAAGGCTATTAATTAAAATATGGATTTTCGCCGGAAGCATGATCCGTGACATCAATCACTTCTTCTACTTCGGGCACTTCTTCCTTTATCGTAGTTATCACACCATCACGCAATGTAACCGCCGCCATCCCACATCCCTGGCAACCGCCTCCCAATTGTACGTAAACAGTACTGTCCTTTATATCAACAAGGCTGACTTCTCCGCCATGCGCAGCAACCCCTGGATTGATCTTCTCTTCGATAACTGAATGTACTTTTTCGGCAAGGGCGCCCTTTAGGTGGTCTGGAATTGTTCGAGATCTTTCAATTTTAAAGCCGCTTCCCATCAAGCCGTCCACGTAATCAACTTTGGCCTCTTGTAGAAGACCAATGCTCCCTGTATCAATGAAAACGTCAAAACCTTCGAACGAGATCCGTTCATCTTCATCACCTATCTGATCTTCAGAGATGAAAGCTAGTTTATAATCTACCTTGGTCGATGAGGTTGCCTCCGCTTCGATTCGCAAACCACGAACAGGTTTTTCACTTTTTTCAACAAGTTCGGCAATTTTTTGTTGTGCCTCAGACGTTATGTTTAGCATAATCACACCTTTTAAGGACTGTCTAAAATATTCAAAACAAATGTAAGCCTATTGATTTCATCGGCAAGGTACAACTAAATTACGGTAAAATTTATTTTCTTTGATTAGCATACCATCAAGGTCAATGTGCACGCCAACCCCAAGGACAATATTAACATGGATACATTCGCTCCACTAAATCTGACAAAGGAAGCCTTGATAGAGTATACGCCGGAGTGGACGGGCCACCGTGGACCAGATGGTCGGCCGCACGTGCCTGACAACATCGTAAAGAGAATGAGCAACGTAACTATCACTCAGGCGTGGGGCGTAGTCCGAGGAGAAGGGTATGAACATCAGTATGAAGGCAATTGGAATTGTACACACCCGGGTGGTACTCTTTGCGGAAGAGCGTTAACGGCCATGTACATGCCTCGTAGACCTGTCATGCGACGTATCATGGAGGAAAAAGGGGAGCGGTTAGGTCAGGTTGGTGATCAGATTTCCTGGCCCATCGATGCATTAAAACAGGGCGATGTTTACGTAGCCGATGTCTTTGGGAAAATAGCCCAAGGACCCGTTATTGGCGACAATCTAGCTGTTGCCATCTATGCCAACTCTGGCAATGGTGTCGTACACGACGCCGCCGTCCGCGATTTAGAGGGCATCGAAGATATAGAGGGGTTCACAAGTTTCGTCCGCGGATGGGATCCTTCCTTCGCATCGCCAACAATAATGTTATCTGGTATGAATTGTCCCATTCGCATTGGAAATTCCACTTGCATGCCCGGAGATATTGTTTTAGGAAAACGCGAGGGAGTTATATTTATACCACCACATTTGGCTGAAAAAGTCGTCACTACCTCAGAAGTTATACGACTCAGGGATATGTTTGGTAAGATGAGATTAAACGAAGGAACTTATACTCCCGGACAAATTGATCGGCGCTGGTCCGACAAAATAGAGGAAGATTTTTCTAAATGGCTTGAAGACCATATAAATGATCTTCCCGTTGCAAAAGACGCTATTCAGGAATTACTAAAAGAACGCACTTGGTAATCTTATAACAATTGCTTCGCTACAGCCGCGATATAGGTTGGGTCGTCATCTGGACGAAAAAGAAACCGTACTCGGCCTGTTTGATCAATCAAATAGGTGTAGGTAGAATGATCAACAAAATAATTATCAGGGTCTTCTTTATTATTAAGGTCATAGTGTCCCCCATACTGTTGGACGACAGCATCTATCTGCTCTCTTGTGCCGTTGAGCCCAATAGTATTCATCTGAAAGTAAGCTAAATAATCACGAACCGTTTCAACGGTGTCTCTCTCTGGATCTACTGAAATAAAAATTGTTCGAATCGACTCCGGAGGAAGACCTAAAATTTCATAGACGCGCGCAGCCTTAGACAGCGTGATGGGACAGATATCAGGACAATACGTATAGCCAAAAAAAAGCAACGCTGGATGTCCTTTTAATTCAGATAGAGAAAACTTTTTACCATATTGATTCGTGAGAGTAAAATCGCCTCCGATGCCACCGTAATCTTTTAGAGGAGGAACATTTTGGGGAAGTTCGGCTAACGGTTTAGCAAGAGTCAACAATTCTTCATCTTGTTTGGTTTCTAGTTTACCACAACCGGAAAGGCTGAGAATCAGAAAGAATATACTTGTAAGAAAAAAATAAAAACTGTCAATTGACCTTTTACTCATAAGGTTCCTTTCGAACCGAAGACTCGACCATCTGTTTAGTTCCATTGGCAAAATGAAGCATAAGCGACAACGTGTCTCCTGTCTTTAAAACATCACCAATATCCATTAACATTAAGTGGAGTCCCCCGGGCTGAAAATTACGTCGCTCTCCAGGCCGCAAGATTAAGCTATCAACTTTTCTCATACGCATAGTTCCACTATCATCTTCCATTCGATGAATTTCTACACGACCTGCCCCTTCTGAGCTAACCCCAATAATTTCACACACAACACTTGAAGTATTAGTAATTTCCATATAGGCTCCCGTGATCGGGTGCCCTCCAGGCGGCTCACGAACCCAGGAATTTCTGACTTGAAGCAGCGACGCTGTCTGATCACTGCACCCAAAGACGCAGCACACTATGACCCATAATCCCAGGTTTTTCATCCGATCTCTCATATTCAAACAT
>CEUA01008954.1_pt1 | contig 12758 bp, 15 predicted proteins | sample 361541 | NCBI WGS metagenome assembly CEUA01 (sample SAMEA2623079, study PRJEB7988) | marine metagenome | isolation source: saline water (ENVO:00002010), including
CGCCATGTAGTAAGATATCATACAAATATTCATGAGGAAACCTTCTATCTCCTGCAGCCTCTGCATTTTCCCATAAAGGAATCAACATTTTTTCCACTTTCCTTATTACTTCCTCAGGGATTGCTACATCAGTTACACGATTCATCCCTCTATCTCTAAGATCAGCATCATCTGTTGCATGCATTTCTCTCCAATTCGTAATTTTCTCATAACTGGAATAAGCAATTAGTTTGAATAAATCTTCTTCAAGATTAGCACCCGTACAACATATTGCATGTATTTTCTGAGATTTGATTGCTGGAGCTAATGTACGTCCTATTTCAGCTGTAGACATTGCACCAGCCAAAGTTATAATCAAACGTCCTTTATTATCTAGGAATTTTCTAAGGGATTCAGAACATTCAGATAAAATTCCTGCATTAAAGTGCTTATAATGTTCTTTGATAAATTCTCTCACAGACATCTAATCACTCTATTTTACAAACCTATTAATTTTTTCTTCTCTGACTAACTTAATTCCATTAATCGATTTCGAGATAAAATCTTTCAAATCATCAACTATTATCTGAGGATCATTATCTCCACATGTAAACACATCAATAGCCAATAAACCAATTTCTGAATAGCAATGTGCAGTTACATGACTCTCATCTATTAAAACAACAGCTGCATATCCAGGGGGGCTTTTTGTTCCGTCAAACCTTTCTACATGTGAATGAACTTCTCTAATACCTGCGTTTTTTACACTATCACGAAGTTTATTTAACATCCACTCTCCATCATTTTTAACTGGTGAAGTATAATTTGAATAATCTAGAAAAAAATGTAGTCCCCTACCAACATCCCCGTTCATTTCTTAATTGCAGTATTTAATCATAAATATAATTTTAGATATTTGTGAAGTATATTCAATTTATATTCATTCAAGAAGCCATTTTTTTAACCTTTCTAAACCTTCTATTATCACTTCTTCACTACATGCATATGAGACTCTGATAAAACCAGATCCGCCTGTAATAAGTGATGCAGGAATTAATTGGACACCTGCATCAAGAGCCCCATTTGCAAACTCTACATCCGTCATTCCAGTTCCTGTAACATCAATGAATAGGTAGAATGCACCTTCCGGCTCGACAATCCTCAAACCAGGAATTTTAGAAAGCCCTTTTACCATAATATCTTTTCTTTTTAGGTATTCATTGTTAAATTTTTGAACTTCATTGTCACATTTAAGTGCAACTTTTGCCGCATCCATTAGAAAGGTGGGGACATGTGATGCAGAATTGGCTTGACTTTTAGCCGCAGCTTTCATTGCATTTGTAGGGCCAGCCAAGAATCCCAACCTCATCCCAGTCATTGCCCAAGATTTAGACCAACCATTTACAACAATAGTTCTCTCTGCTCCTCCAGGTAAACTAGCAGGAGAAACATGAGGATAATCTACCCATACAAGTCGTGCATAAATTTCATCAGAAACAATCCACAAATCGTATTCTTTTGCAATATCTACTATTTCTTGTATTTCCGAAGGAGTGAATACTGCACCTGTGGGATTGCATGGTGAGTTTACCAAAATCATTTTTGTTTTTTCATTTATTGAATTTCTTATTGCATCTAAATCAGGGTGAAAAGTATCTTTGTTAACGGGAACGTGTATAGGTATGGCACCAATAAATTTCAACATTGGCTCATATGATGCCCAAGAAGGAGCAAGTAAAATAACCTCGTCTCCAGGCATAGTTGTAATTAAAAATGAATAAAGTAGACCCTGTTTAGCACCAGGGGTAATCACTATATCTTCTGCTGGACAATTTATTTTGTGTTTTTCTTTGATATAGTCAGAAACTGCATTGCATAATTCCAATGATCCTGCACCACGAGTATATTTTGTTTTACCATCATTTAAACCTTGAATTGCCGTTTCTATTACTTCATTAGGAGTATCAAATCCAGGCTCTCCAACTGTCCATCTCATGACTCCTTCTCCAGGTGGTTGGAGATAAGGAGCAAAGCCAACTCCAAGTCCTTCATATCGTCCCGATACTTGTGGCATATCCTCTCCCGAGTGTCGAACGTTCATGATAGTATGGAAGAAAAATTATTTTTTAATACAATAATCTACGAACAATATTCAAAGAGAGTTGGTTCTTCGGTTACTTTACGCACGGATGGCAGAGCAGCTATGCAAGGGATTGCAGATCCCTGGACCCGGGTGCAAATCCCGGTCCGTGCTCCATCATTCCAACCTCCATTCCATATCGTGATGAGGGCCAATGCCTTCAATCTCAAAAATCTCAGATACAATCTTAAAACCACATCTCGCATACATTGGAACTGCTTTAATTCTAGCATTACACCAAATACCTGTATTTTCTTTTTTAACTTCATTTTGTAAATTTTCTACAATGTCAGAACCTATTCCTCTATTTCTAAATTCTGAATCAACCGCCATGCCTCTTATTCTATATTTACATCCCTCTCTAGGATCTAATTGCAAGGTTGCACAACCAACTATTTTTTTATCAATATAAGCACATAAAAATCTAGTATTTTCATCATCATCAACACCGGGATAATGCTCACTACCTTTCGGCATCCCAATCCTCAGAACCTTAAATCGTAATTCTAGATGATCCAAATCAATTTTCTTTGACCACTTTAATACATGTCCCATGTACTGCCGAAACCTAACTATACAATTAATACATCTTCTGTCGGCGCTTTAAAATGGATGTTGATGTTGCTATGGCCATGAAAGAACCCAAAACTCCAGAATGGAAATCTTTTGGCATCCTAGGATTTATTTTGGTATTAAATACGTTTTATCCTAAATTTTCATTTCCTGGACCATGGGATTCAAAATCTTTTACAATAGGAGTTTTGGGTTTGATTGGATTATCTTTTATTTACATTTCTTGGTATCGTTTCACATTCAATAGAAAGGGGTTAATACCATGGATGGATAATTTTAAAAATCCTTCAAAATCATCAAAAATAGAGTTATCAATAGGTTTACTATTTATTTTCGCAGCGTGGTTTATAGGAAATATTATGCAAAATAACTTTCCTGATCCAACTGGATTAATATTGGCCCTTATTGGCGCTTTACTAATCCTCCACTCTACTTACATTTTACTTAGTATTGGCCCACTAAAGGATGATTAAACCTATCTTTTTCCAGGTTTCCAAAATTGTAATGGTAATGCACTATCTCCTTTCATTGCTCTGAACGCTAAATGATCAGCTCGTTCATTCCACCTATGACCTCTGTGCGCTTTGATATGTTCACAATGTATTTCCATAGTACACCGAACTTCTTTCCATAATTCTTGAACCCGAAAGGCCATATTTCGATTTGCTTTTGCTTTCCATTTTCCTGTAGCAATATTCATTGCATACTGCGAATCTCCTTTTATTATTACGCCCCTGTCGCTATTTTGTTGTAATAACCAGCGAAGAGCATGTGCTATTGCACTCAATTCAGCAGTATTATTTGATCCTACTTCGGCACCTAGGAAAAATTCAACTTCCCCATTAGTAATAACTTTACCACTCTCTTCATAAATTAAATCACCATGACCTCTTCCCAATCCATTATCTCCATTTATTACACAAAAGCCCCAACCAGCAGGAGTTTCAGATGTTACATTCCTATTCTCTTCACAAGACCCATCTACATAGATATAAATGGTGTCTAGGGCCATAGTTATTCTTCCAATAATTCTTGATACGCATCAGAATTTAGAAGCTCTTCTATTTGAGATGCATCATCAATAGTCATTTTACAAATCCAACCATCCCCATAAGGATCAGTATTTATGGTCTCAGGCGCATCTTCTAGTAATTCATTTACTTGAATTACTGTGCCTGTAACTGGAGCATATATTTCACTAACAGATTTTACAGACTCTACGCTTGCATAGGATTCCATAATGGAAACTTTAGATCCAACTTCAGGCAATTCAACCCATACTACATCTGTTAATGCATTTTGTGCGAAATCAGTTATCCCTACTATTATTTCTTCTCCATCAATTTTTATCCATTCATGTTCTGCTGTATATTTCAATTCACTCGGGACGTCACTCATCGCATCCACCTCTCATCATGGGGTGGGGATATAGAGGGTCAAGTTTTCGCTCATACTATTCTTCTCCATGTTTGTTCTCTAGATGCTCCATTTCCATTTTTGCCCATTGAGAATTTAGATTTGATATATCTGCTTCACGATACTCTTCTTCCAAACGTGCACGCATATCCTCGTCGGTTTCTTTACTAAACCATTTATCAAAGACATTTGTAAATTTAATTATACACAAAATAATGACAAAAATACTGACTAATACAATCAAAAATAATAATATTAGATAATTATTGCAAGTTCCATATGAACACTCTTTAATAGTTAATTCATTATCGATATAAACAATAGTAATCAAAAATACCAAAGGTAGAATAAAACCTATCAGGAGTCTTTCAAGTCTCCCCGCGGGCGAATCCATATGTTTCTGTGGGGGATGTATCTAATCAATACATTTCTTTAACTAACTTGTGTATTTTATATGGAAGCAATGCTCTATTGACAGGAGTAACTTCTAGTATACGCCCATCATCTCTTCTTCTAATATCTTGAAGAAGTGGGTGCCTACTCTTTTTATGTAACGTAAGCAACGTTGGCATATCATGATTTAATGCGGTTCTTACTGCTGAAACGAACATTTCACTTTCAACTGAGAATTTACCTACCTCGTCTATTACTAAAATTTCACAATTCCCTATACTATCCATTATTGCCGGTACTGCTACTCTATCTAGCTCAGTAGGATCAATACCAAAACCAAGTATTCTTAATCTCGAATCTATATTTCTATGGGCCATCACTCCCCTTTCACCAGTTCTGATGTTGACGCAAGCATAACCCACTCTTTCACCATTTTCTATAATTGATTCAGTCGTCATTCCTCCGATTAAATTCTCAGCCGAGAATGCCCCCCTTGTGACTCCATTCTTTCTTTCCTCAACAAGCATATCGATTACTTTTCTGAGAACTGCAGATTTACCAGATCTAGGTAATCCAGTTATTCCTATTTTTGGATTTATTCCCATAATATCTCAACTATCCTTCCTATCCCGGAACGCTAACGCTTAGCGCACATCCTGCAAAGGTATAATTAGTTTCATCACTTATGTCTAAAAAAGTACCGAGACCGGAATCAAAATTAAGACAATTGTAACTATATTTCTGTTTTATTGCCATTAAATGGTAATGAGGAAGTACTAGTAAGGTTTGGAAAAGGCAAATCAACAATTTCATAATTATTTATATTACTATTAGCCGCCCAAACAGTTGACCAAATATTGATATCATCCGAATTTAGATATTTAACTATAATATTCAGGCCCTTTTCTAAACTCCCAAACTTTTCTTTTAGCATCTCACAAGTTTGTTCAGATATTTGCAGATAATTCATTGAATTTCCTAAGGCACAATCTTTAGGCACAACAGACCATAATAATCTTCTTCCAAGAGTAGAATTAATTACTGTTTGACAAACTATCCTAGGTTTATTTCTTACTTTTACTTCTCCTTTCCACATAGCCTGGATTCTTTCTGGGGAATGTTTGGGCATATCTTGATCAAATAATGGGTGCTTGAGTGTTACATTGTCACCATCCAATTTTAAGTGTCCAGATCTAATTAAAGGAACATGACCTTTTCCATCATTCCAATCTGAAATATTTGTATTATTACTTTGCTCAATTTCTCCTACTTTGATGCGAATTTTTTTGTCTCCTCTATTTAGCCAATTATCTTCTTCACCTAGACGAGGCTCATATGCAAGCTTATTTATTGCTTTCAAAGCTCTTTTTCTTTTCCTAGAATCTCTTGGTATTCTTGGAACTGCCCAAGAAGCATCCGTCCATGTTGACCACGGACCCCTTTCTAGCTCTAGAAATGGCGCTTTGGAATTCAATCCTTCTTTATTTGAGAAATCTCCATTTTCAAGAGGTCCAAAACTGGTTAAAACCTCTGTACGACCTCCTGCTATGATGCCTATTACTAGCACGCCTTGAGAATGGCCTGGAAATAATTTATGACTTTCCGAAAAAGACCAACATGTCTCCCATCTATTTTCAGACACTAATATCTTTCTCAGAGGAGAACTACTTTTCTCTCGAAGTAATGAATCTGGAACAATCATTCTAACTGTACCATCTTTTTGTACAATTTGAAAAGACCTTTCTACATACAACCGATATAAATTAACATTACCTTTCAAAGCGGAATATCTTAATTCACCATTGGTTTCATATATATTTCTAAGTTTTTCAGACATACCTTTTCTTAACTCACTCCCATTTTCTTCATTTCTGAACTTATCTTTTATTCTCAACCAAGGGGGTTTTGAAACAATCAACCTTGGTCTTTCATTCCATGGCCAATCATCAACTAAAATATCTCTACAAAGAACATTATTTTCAAGTATTAATTCAACATCTAACTTACTTATTTTTCCTTTTTCATCATCTAAACTTACTAACCCTAATTTCATTAGTGTTATCAAAATTCTTCTTCTAGTTGCATAAACTGCAACTTCTGAAAGATCAAGCAGTTGTAGTCCTTCTAAAAGCCTGATTGTATCTTCCTTTTGCAGCAAATGTCCTAATTTCTCACATCTCTCGGCATGAATTTTTAACATTCTATCCGGAAATATTCCTGCACCAACAGAGAGATCAGCAAATGGAATAGGTATTCCCGTGATTGTTTGATAATTTGTTTCTTGTTCATATTTATTTATTTCAGATTTAGTTTGTACATCATTATTCATTTGTTCAGCATATGCTCTAAAACCTGGAGGTAAAGCGGATATTGAAATTGTTGCTAATGGTTCTTTTTTCTTTATATTATCAGTATTTTTAAATTCATCAGCCAGTATTAAATCAACTAATTTTGTTTGAATAGAACCAATCCCTTTTACCGATCTACCATCCTTCTCTGCTTCATATCTGGAAAGTAGTGTATCAAGAACCATCCCTGGTTCTGATAATAGACCGGCTGGCAGGGTTGGCCAATTTTTTGGAAGTGTTGCTGCTATAGGAATATTTTTTCTTACAGACGTTTCCCAAGAATCAAGCCAAATTTCAATCTGTTTTATCCTATCATTGCATCCATGGTCAACTCTGCCAAACCATCCAGATGATTCACTGACCATTGATATCATTCTTACTACAAGTATTTTCTTTTTGAAAGATTGTATCTGATTTACAATCAATTTTCAAGACCAAAAATATCTTGATCTAATTCAATAATCATTTTCTTTTGTAATAATATCGATATGGCTTCATCTATTTCGCTTTCGTTAATTGATAGAGATTCAAACCTTTTTATCAAATCTGAATAATGTACTACATTATTTCCAGAAATTCTCTCATTTTCCATCATACTCAATATATGTTCTGAAACTATGGCCAATAATGGATCATCGTCAAATCCAAGAGCACCAAAATCTACCATCGCATCACCTTCGGGAACACTATCGATTTTAGCTTTCTTTTCTTTCTTAGAACCTGTTTGATTATTTTCATATACATCAAATAAATTTCTTTGGTTGGGGTCTGTTATGACTACTCCATCAGGAACTTCTCGTTGCCTCTTTAATCTCTTTACTAAAGTTTCAATCCGATGTAATCTTTGTTCTAGTCGCAACCTCTCTCTCCCAAGATGGCCTTCGACTAATTCCAATTCATCCAAAGCTCTTTCATCTAACCATTGGGATAAATCCCAATTCGGGTCTAATCTCAACATTGTTTCCCACAATCTCGCTACAGAGTCAGGAAGAACCTTGACATCAATACGAGAGGACTCTTTTCCATCTCTTGGCCCGCGCTCCATAACTGCCTATCGCACTCGGCCGTCTATCAATTATCCCATCGCTCATTAGGTTCATTAAAGGAGTTGAAGTGATAAATGATGTCGTTCTGCCAAGTGACATGACTGCCTACCGTCTGACCGTTTTACCCGGAGATGGTACAGGGAAAGAAGTTGCTAAAGAGGCACAGAAAATTTTACAAGTATTCCAAGAATATAGCCCATTAAATTTTGATATAACTGAAATACCATGTGGAGGAGAATATTATCTTGAAACTGGAATGGAATGGCCAGAAGGATCATTTGAACACTGTAGAGACAATTCTGATGCAATTTTATTGGGTGCGATAGGTTGGCCAGATGCAAAATTGCCTAATGGAGACAATGCTGGAGGTTCAGTTATACTTGGACTGCGTTCTGGATTAGATTTGTATGCAAATATCCGACCAGTCAAATTATACCCAGGAGTAGATCATAAAATACATGGAAAGTACATGCAAGTTTGGGATTCTAAATTAGTTGATATGGTTTTAATAAGAGAAAATACAGAGGGATTGTATCATCCATTACTTCGTCGTTCAGCCCTAGCTGCAGCCGGACAGAGTCCTGATGAACCAATAATAATTGAAAAATTCCCTGGTTTAGAAGGAGAAGTTGCATGGGACCCAAGACCAATTTCAAGAAAGGGCAGTCAAAGAGTAATAGACTTTGGATTTACATTAGCCACCCGTCGAATGGAAAAAACTGGGATCCAACAAAAAGTTACATGCGTCGATAAAAGCAATGTCGCCAAAGGTTGCAGGCTTTTCAGAAAAGTATTCCAAGAAGTCGCATCTGAATATCCAGAATTAGAGACACATGAGGCATATATTGATGCTTTTACTATGTGGCTCATCCGAAGCCCTGAAGATTTGGATGTTGTAGTTCTGCCGAATATGTTTGGAGATATTGCGACAGATCTCGCATCAGTATTACAAGGAGGATTAGGTATGGCCGCTAGCGCTAATATAGGAGATAATCACATGTTATTCGAACCAGTTCATGGATCTGCACCTAAACATGCTGGGAAAAATATTGTTAATCCAATAGCAACAATATCCTCTGTTCAACTCATGTTTGATAATTTAGGTTCTAGACATAATGATGCAGATGCAACGTTGTGCGCTGATTTACTTGAAAGAGCCATTTCAGAGCATTTAGCTGAAGGTTCAATAATCACTTATGATTTAGGAGGAAATGCTTCAACCACAGAAGTCGGTACCGCAATTGCAGATAGATGCGCTGTATTATTAAAAGAGGCCTTTAACAATTAATCAGACTTATTTTTTATTCGACAATATCATGTAATATTTAGCTTAGAAATTTTACACCAGTCATTTCTTCACTAACACTCCAAAGTCGTTTTGCTATTCCCTTGTCCTGGGCCTTTTTGTTAATTTTTGCTTTACCAATCGGACCTCTCATTTCTATTATCCCCGTCGGTCCCCAGTAAATATATTCAGAAGCCTTTGAATTAGTTGCAGCAAAGAGCGTCGCTTCTGAACCCTTCTTTGCTGATATAGCAAAAAATACATTCAAAATACGCCATAAAATTGAATATCTTTGTAATTCAGTGTTAGAGTATCCAGGATGGCTAGCAAGTGAGATTGTTGAAAAGTTATTGTCTCTCAAACGTCGATCTAACTCTATTGCAAAACATAAATTCGAAATCTTGCTTTGAGAATAAGAACTCCATTTACTGTATCTTTTTCGTTCACTGTTTAAATCATTAAAATCAATTACCCCGGGATTATGCGCTATGCTCGAAACAGTTACTACACGCCCCTTTCCATTCTTTTCTAGAAGAGGAAGTAATAGGCCAGTTAGAGCAAAATGCCCTAAATGATTTGTACCAAATTGCAACTCAAAGTTATTTTTTGTTTTTGAATAAGGAGGTATCATTACACCTGCATTATTAATTAACACATCCAACCTGTCATTTTCATTGATGAATTTATTTGCAAAATTCTTAATATTGTCTAAGTCAGCGAGGTCCAATTGATATAATTTGATATCTGCCTCTGGGAAATCTTTCAGTATTTTATTTTTCGAATCTAAAGCCTTTTCCAAATTCCTACATGCCATAATGACATTCGCTCCTTTGGAAGCCAAAGAATATGCCATATGATATCCTATACCAGTATTAGATCCAGTAATAATTACAACTTTGTTGGTTTGATCCTCTATGTCAACTTCCCAATTCATAACATCAAACCCCATTGTTTTTATTTGTAAAATATTCAAAAAGAAATATAATAAATCCAACTATAGGAGCAACTAAAGCACAAGCAATTGAAATTAGAGGCCTAAAATCCCAACATGGCACACCTTCACAAGGATCAAACAAATACCAAATGTAAATTAATCCACTAAAAAATAAGAAAATAGAAGTACTAGCAATACTAAATTGATATTTTTTAATAATTGACATTTTCAAACCTCTTCAATATCCTGTAGCAGAGAGGCTACTTCCAAATTCTCAGAACTCAATACAGTGCTTCTCACAGATATCTGTTAGTATGACTTAATTAAATCTTGTTTGTTAACCTTACATTAAATAACAGCATTCTAAGATAAAGTTATTTGAAGACTTCATTCCCAATTAATATGGGAAAACAAACATCTCTGGTAAATCCTGTTTTGATTGTAGGTTGTTTGATAATTCTGACTGGTTTTTCAATTCGAGCATCCTTTGGAGTATTCCAAATACCAATTGAAGAAGAATTTGGTTGGTTACGTGCCGAATTTAGTCTTGCCATAGCTATTCAAAATTTAGCATGGGGATTTGGGGCACCAATATTTGGAGCAATTGCTGAGAAAATAGGAGATCGTAAATCAATCATTATTGGCGCAATATTTTACTCTCTTGGTTTAATTTTAACCGCTGGTGCAACCACGCCTATCGAGTATCAGATATACGAGGTATTAGTTGGTTTCGGAATTGCAGGAACGGGTTTTGGAGTAGTTCTTGCAGTCGTTGGCCGAGCAAGCGCCCCCGAACATAGATCTATGAGTTTAGCAATAACGACTGCTGCCGGATCTTTGGGGCAAGTAATTGGCCCAATTGCTGCAGTTGCACTTTTGAGTCAAGTATCTGTGCAATCTGTCTTCCTTATTTTTGCGATAACAATACTTACAACATTATTTTTACTTCCATTGATGAAAGCTCCTGTTGCTACTAGTAAAGAACAATTAGAAGAGACTATGGGAGATATCTTAAGATTGGCCTTCAAAGACCCTTCTTTTTCTATGGTTTTTATAGGATTTTTTTCTTGTGGATATCAATTAGCATTTATTACAGCACATTTCCCAGCTCTCGTTACTGAAATGAGTTCACCGATAGATCCCAGTGGTTGGTGTGGGGATTTGGGGATAGAAACTACAGCAGCTCTTGGAGGTTTTTCTATTTCTGTAATTGGTTTTGCAAATATATTAGGAACTTTACTTGCAGGTTGGGCAGGCAAAAGATATCCACGAAAATGGATATTATCTGGAATTTATGCAGGGCGCTCAATAGCGGCAATTTGGTTTATTTTGACGCCCATATCTCCTAATTCTGTTTTGATATTTTCTTTTGCAATGGGCTTTCTCTGGCTTGCAACAGTTCCATTAACTAGTGGCTTAATTGCACATATTTATGGCTTAAAATATATGGCTACTCTTTATGGAATAGTATTTTTTTCACACCAACTAGGTAGTTTTACTGGCGTATATCTTGGAGGAATACTTTACGATAGTTATGGTTCATACAATCTTGTATGGTGGGTGGGTATAGCGGCAGGTGTTGTTTCTGCTCTGATACATATTCCGATACGCGAAGAATCACGGGTAAAGAATTTGAATAAATCCTAATCAATTATCATAAAACTATAAAATATGAACTAATTAGTATTAATTGTGCAACAATATCTCATAGGCATTATTTGTTTATTAATAGGAATCTATCTTCTCATAGATCCAACAAAAAATAAGAGAACAGTGATTGGACATTATGCATTAGGAATATCAATTAATAATACACGTCTGTACAGAATTTCTGGATTAATTGGAGCAATAGTGGCATATTTTCTGTATGAAGAATATCTTGCATCATTTGTACCATCTGATTTTCCTATTCCAAATAATTTAATCACAGTCCTTATTATAATAATTGGAGCATTCATGGCTCGCACTTTAGTACAAATAACTGAAGATTTTATTTCAGTTGGCGGGCCCACTCTTTTATTCGTTCTTGGTTATGATTATCTAAAGTTTGAAAAAAATATTGATATCCTCGATTATATTGCAGAATTGCCTGCAATCCCAAATATTACAAATAATGAATTAGTATTCATTCTGTCAACAATAGTTATTTTCATATCATTTGTGTTTAGGAGAATTTTGCGTAGATTAATGCCAATAATTCTTGCTGGAATTCTTTCAGGATTGTTAATATCCAACGGTTTTAATATCCTTATAAAAGGTAAATTGCCCACATCTCGCCAAGAATTAGATTTACACATTTCTGGTATAATTGCAATTCTTAGTATTTCATATCAAATTTATTTTAATCGAAAAAAACGAAAGGAAAGAGAAACTGGTAAAAAAGAAATCGCACCAACTCCTCCAACTAATATCAAGATAAATTGCCCAGCTTGTTTAGAATATACTACTCATGAAATAATCAATAGAAAGGAAACGTCTGATGGTATTGATGTATTGATTCAATGTAAGGGGAAAAATGTTTTTGATACAATATGCGGAAATTATCAAACTGTACGCGAGGAAAAACCATAATTCTAATTTTTCGACACCAATTCTACAATTTTATTTTTACTATCGACATGAATTATTTTAGGAAAATGTTCTT
>CEUA01040269.1_pt1 | contig 12758 bp, 6 predicted proteins | sample 361541 | NCBI WGS metagenome assembly CEUA01 (sample SAMEA2623079, study PRJEB7988) | marine metagenome | isolation source: saline water (ENVO:00002010), including
AAATTAGCCGATGACGCAAATCTGGATGCAATAAAGAGAATGTCACGCGAGCAAGTCGCCAAGAAGGTCGGCATAGATGAGGGCGTATCCGAGCTCGACCACATAATGACTGTGATCAGCGAACACGTCGGTTCTAGGAAGAGAAGCAAGAGCAACCGAATCACAATATCTAGGAAAGCCCTACTGGATGAAGATATTCCTACCGGAGACTACAGATTTAATGTTCTGAACCACTTCTTGGTCCCCCATCATGAGTTGGTCCCAATAGAATCAGAGGCAGAGGTTCTGGAACCATGGGGCCTAACTACCGATGATGCATTTGGAACTGGTAGACTCGCCAAGGAACTCTTGCCCAAGATTCTGATTACAGACCCTGCAATCCAGGTGATCAAGGAGTTGGAAGAATCAGAGAATGACGAATTGCCAGCCGGTTGGCTAGCAAACAGGGTCGTCAAGGTAGTTCGATACAGCCGATCTGCCGGAAACTCAGTAGCCTTTCGCTTAATTGTGGAAAGCGCATAAATTTGGAGGTGTAAAAATGAAGGAGATTGTTGAGAGTTATTTCAAACAGAGAAGCCTAGTGAACCATCAGCTTGCTTCGTACAATGACTGTATCCCAGTCGGAGACGGAAAGGAAAGCAGGATGGAGAAGATTGTTAGAAACATCAGGATTGGAAGCGATGAGCTTGTTGAAGATGATGAGGGCGGGCTCGTAAAGCTTGACCTTCTAGATAAGGAGATTATTGTCCGCCTCAAGAATCTCCGTTTAGGCAGGCCCACAATTAAGGAGGCCAACGGGGCAGAACACCATGCAACTCCAATGGAATGTAGGCTTAGGAAGCTAACATACTTCTCACCGGTCTATCTGGACTTCAAGATCTTCCGCGATGACCTGCCACCTTCTCCAGGTACTGAGATGGGGTTCCAAGAAGAGACGAGTGTACACATAGGAAACCTTCCAATTATGGTTAGATCTGCACGATGCAATCTGAATCATAACCACGTAGACGAAAACAGGAGACTCTCTCCCGAAACTTCGCCTGAAGATGCCGAGAGGTACAAACATCTTCTGAGGAAATCCGGAGAGGACCCCCTTGATCCCGGTGGATACTTCATCATCAACGGCACTGAAAGGGTCCTCATTTCAATGGAAGACCTTGCCCCAAACAGGGTTACAGTCGAGAAGAACAAGAAGTATGCTCATGAAACTCAGGTAGCGAAGATTTTCTCTCAAAAGGATGGAGTAAGAAAGCCACTCAATGTTGAGAAGAGGAGAGATGGGATGCTGATGGTAAAGATCCCAAGCGCTGGGACCACGCCAATACCACTCGTCTTGTTGATGAGATCTCTTGGAGTGGAAAACGACCGGGAAATATTCGCTTCCATAGCCGGACCTCCCGAGGCAATGAAGTTCACAGTGGCCAATCTAAACGATCTCAGAGATAACGAGGAATACGGAGTCGACACTTCCGAAGAGGCTCTGGCTTGGCTTGAGAAGAAGTTTGCAGCCGGGCAGCAAAAAGAGTATCGTGAGTCTCGGATTCAGAATCTGCTTGATAACGAACTACTGCCTCATCTCGGATCAAGCATAGACAACAGGGAGAAGAAAGCAATCTTCCTCGGAAGAATTGCGCGACAGGTCCTTGAGATGGCGATTAAGGACAAGGATCCCAACGATAAGGACCACTATGCAAACAAGCGCGTCAGGTTAGCTGGAGACCTCATAGAAGACCTGTTTAGGGTGAGCCTCCAACAGCTCGCGAGGGATCTGAAGTATCAGTTGGAGAGGCACCACAACAGGAAGAGAGAACTCAGAATCTCCTCATGCCTCAGGCCAGACGTTCTGACAACGAAGATCATGCATGCGCTGGCTACAGGAAACTGGGTTGGCGGGAGGTCCGGGGTCAGCCAACTTCTAGACAGAACAACTTACCTTTCTGCGCTTTCTCACATGAGGAGGGTCACGAGCCCACTTGTTAGGAGCCAGCCTCACTTCGAGGCCAGAGATCTTCACCCTACCCAATGGGGGAGACTTTGTCCCAACGAAACTCCGGAAGGGCAGAATTGCGGACTCGTGAAGAATGCTGCTCAAATGATTGACGTCTCCGAGGAAGTCCCAGAAAATGATGTGAAGGCTTTGCTCAAGGAAGCCGGGGTCAACGATAACCCAGATGGATGGGCTGACGGCTCCAGAATACACGTAAACGGCGATATTTTTGGCCTACATAAGAGGCCCCAGAAGCTCGTTAGTCAGTTCAAGAGGAGGAGGCGTTCTGGAAGAATCAGGCCAGAGGTAAGCATCAGACACGATCTCGAGAATCGCGACGTTTACATCAATACGGATAGGGGACGTATGCTACGCCCACTATTGATTATTGATCATGGCAGTCTTCAGATTACAAAGATGCACCTCGACGGGCTCAATTCCGGTGAGATAACATTCTCCGATCTCGTTTCAGGTGGAGTGGTCGAGTGGGTGGATGCAGAGGAAGAAGAAGACTTGCTAGTTGCACCAAGGCCATTCGATCTACCAGCACTTTCACCCAAGAACAAGCGTCCAATTAACCCTGCAAAGGTGGATTGGACCAACTTGGGCGAGCACGGCATTTCTCACGCAAATGTTTCTGCAGAGGTAAAGATGCCCAATGGAGAATTGAAGACTGAGAAGTTCAAGGTCCCACTAAACTATTACCAAGAAAATATTGACGCGTTGAAGAGAAAGGAGAAGAAGGATAACACAGTACTTGTCTACACGCATGTGGAGATCGATCCCCAACTTATCATGGGTGTTTGTGCATCCTTGGTCCCATACCCGGAGCACAACTCAACCCCTCGAGTTACTGGAGGAACTGCCATGGTTAAGCAAAGCCTTGGTGTTGCTAGTGCAAACTTCCGGCTCAGGCCAGATACCCGAGCCCACGTGATGCATTACCCACAGCGCTCAATCGTAGGAACCAGGGCCATGGAGTCTACAAAGTTCGATCAGAGACCGGGTGGACAGAATTTCGTCGTGGCAATTGTCAGCCATCATGGATACAATATGCAAGATGCGGTGATAATGAACCGGGCATCGGTTGAGAGGTCACTCGGCAGATCTGCATTTATCAGGACATATAATGCAGAAAACAAGAGATTCCCAGGTGGACAAGAGGAGAGAATCGAAGTCCCTGGAACCGGACTAGACGAAATAAAGGGCCTCAAATCATGGGACGCTTATTCGCACCTGGAAAGAGACGGTCTGCCAGTCCCCGAGGTTGAACTGACCAGCCAAGAGGGCGGCAGGGGTATTCTTGTCGGCAAGACAAGCCCACCTAGATTCCTCGAAGAGTCGCATGGTGCATTCCTACAAGCGCAAGAGAGAAGAGAATCATCAATGATGGTCAGGCATGGAGAGCAGGGATGGGTAGACAACATATTCGTAACCGAGTCCCTTGACTCTGGCAGACTAGTCAGGATTACATTGCGTACCAACAAGATTCCCGAACTCGGTGATAAGTTCGCTAGCCGTCATGGGCAGAAGGGAATCATAGGGAGGCTAGTTGAGCAGGAGGATATGCCATTCACAGAAGATGGAGTTATCCCGGACCTCCTGATTAACCCTCACGCCATCCCTTCTAGGATGACGGTTGCTCACGTTCTGGAAATGATAGGGGGCAAGGTCGGATCAATGGAGGGAAGGAGAATTGATGGAACCGCTTTCACAGGAGAGAAGGAGGAATCACTTCGTTCGGGACTTCTCAGGAACGGCCTCAAACACACGGGTAGAGAACCGATGATCAACGGTGAGACTGGCGAAAGCTTTCCTGTCGATACCTTCGTTGGGGTGATTTACTACCAGAGGCTTCACCACTTGGTTAGCAGCAAACTTCACGCACGTAGTAGGGGTAGAGTCCAGATTCTCACAAGGCAACCAACCGAGGGACGTGCTCGCCAGGGCGGTCTAAGGTTCGGAGAGATGGAGAGGGACTGCCTCATTTCTCATGGGGCTTCGATGGTAATCAAGGACAGATTACTGGATGAGTCCGATGGTTGGAATCTGATGGTCTGCAATACTCCCCGTTGTGGGCACATTGCATACTACGACTGGAAGAGAAGGACTACCATATGCCCCGTGTGCGGCGATAGATCGGACGTACATTCTGTCCAAACATCATACGCTTTCAAGCTACTCCTGGATGAGATGAAGAGTCTTGGAGTTGCGATGAGACTAGAACTGGAGGATAGAAGATGAGTGCCCGAGATGCAGCCAAGATACCAAAGAGGATTGACTCTATTAGATTCACATTGATGGATCCCAACGAAATAAGGAAGATGTCTTCCGTTGAAGTAAAGACTGCGGATACATACAAGGACGACGGGCACGCATTCAAGCAAGGACTAATGGATCCCAAAATGGGAGTCATTGACCCGGGCATCAGATGTGAAACCTGCGGCAACAAGCATGAGGAGTGCCCGAGCCACTTCGGGCACATAGCCCTCGAACTACCAGTAATGCACATCGGATTTACCGGACTGATCAAGACTTGCCTGAAGACCACCTGCAACTCTTGCAGTAAGGCACTTCTGCTCGATGCACCAGAGTCTCATCCAACCGACCCCGAGAAGTCTGAGCAGGACTATTACAGGGACCGTGTCAATGACATCATACTGAAGCACGGAGTAGGAGGAAGGGAGTTCAAGAAGATCATCAAGGATATTGAGAATCTATGTGCCGGTCCAAAGAGGGCAATCTGCATGCACTGCGGTGCCGAACAGGGCAAGATTATCCTTGACAAACCTACAACCTTCAAAGAAAAGAAGGCCGACAAGGGAGAGCACAAGCTGAATGCCAGGGATATCAGAGAATGGCTTGAGAAAATTCCCGACGAGCACCTAATCTTCGTTGGAATGGAGAAAGACGTCAGCAGACCAGAGTGGACGATAATGAAGGTCCTGCCCGTACCCCCGATCACAGTCAGACCATCAATCACTCTAGAGAGCGGAGACAGATCAGAAGACGACTTGACGCACAAACTGGTCGACGTACTGAGGATTAATCAGCGACTCAGAGAGAATCGAGATTCCGGAGCCCCACAGCTAATAGTGGAAGATCTCTGGGAACTTCTCCAATATCATTGTACTACTTACTTCGACAACCAAACTAGTGGAATTCCACCGGCTAGACATCGATCAGGTCGCCCCCTCAAGACTCTCTCACAGAGACTAAAGGGCAAAGAAGGAAGGTTCAGAAGCAACCTTTCGGGTAAAAGGGTGAATTTCTGTGCAAGAACAGTAATCAGCCCCGATCCGAATCTTGGAATAAATGAGGTAGGTGTGCCGGTAAAGACTGCAAAGGAACTCACAGTGCCTATTAGGGCCACTAGCAGAAACCGCGAACAACTGAGGCAGATGATCCTAAGGGGTCCAGATGTCCACCCCGGAGTGAACTATATCATCAGGGGCGACAGATTCAGGGTTAGGATTACTGATAGGACCAAGTACATCTGGGCTGGATTCAGATGTTTGAATCCAGAATGCCATTCGGGAAGCGAGGAAGAACCCTACATGGGATACAGGCCCGACTTGAATGATGTACTGCCAGCTCCGAACTTCCTTCCCGGATTAGTTCTGAAAGAGCAGATGAGGAGAGATCCGATCACCGACGAACTAGTTCCAGAATGGAACGTCGATCTAGACGGTACACTCTCGAACCTAAGGGGCGAGGGAGGCGATGGAAAGCCATTGGCTGAAGACGATCCCGATGCCGCCATTCACCACAGGTGGAAGTGGGAGGTCAACAATCCCGAAGAATATCTTCCAGAGCACCTAGAGGTGAAGTGCCCACACTGTGGTAGCCCGGAGATTGAAGACGAGCACGGTAATGTCTACCCCACGGATACAGAAGACAGACTAAGCACATATGATAGAGAAGGAAACCCTCGTCCGGGAGTCGTTGTCGAACGGCACCTGATCGATGGGGACGTGACTATTTTCAATCGCCAACCATCTCTGCACAGAATGTCGATGCTCGTCCACGAAATCAGAGTCATGGAAGGGAAAACATTCAGGTTCAATCTAGCGGATTGCACCCCCTACAATGCGGATTTCGACGGCGACGAGATGAATCTTCACGTGATTCAGAGCGAGGAAGCCAGAGCCGAGGCAAGAATTCTGATGAGGGTCCAAGAGCACATTATATCCCCTAGGTACGGAGGTAGCGTTATCGGTGGAATACACGATCACATCACTGGTGCTTATCTCCTCACCCATGGTGAGGCATTCTTACCAATTCCCGTTGCAATGGATGTGTTGAGCTCGATTGGATGGGAGGGAGACCTGCCCGAAACAGTCGAGAGGGGCGGCCAGACTGGATACCTTGGAAATCAGCTATTCAGCCTATTGGTACGTGGAGGCTTCAGCCTCAACTTCAAGAACAGGGCCGGTGAAGACGTCCAAGTAACTCAAGGTGATGTTTCAGGATCCATCGACAAGAGGGGCATCGGTGCCGAAGACGGGCGCCTTCTTGATGCAGTGGTACAGACCCATGGCACCGATGTGGGTGCAGATTTCATCAACAAGATGACGAAGATGACCATAGCAATCTGCACGGCAATGGGCTTCACTACTGGAATTGATGACGAGGACCTCCCACCCGAGACCAAGGATGAGATTGCTAGAATTAACTCACAGGCCAGTTCCGACGTAGATGCAGAATTGGAGAAATTTGGTAAGGATGGTAGGAAATACGAGGCCCGACCGGGAAGAACCCCCCATGAGACACTTGAAGAGAACATCCTAACCATTCTGGATGCCGCCAAGGCCAAGACCGGTGACGAGGCAAAGAAAGCACTGGGCGATGACAACTCAGCGGTGCTGATGGCCACTTCCGGTGCTCGTGGGTCTATGGATAACCTAGCCATGATGGCTGGTTCAATCGGCCAACCGAAAGTTAGGGGCAAGAGGCTCGAGAGGGGATACCAGGACCGAGTCCTTTCTCACTTCCCTAGGAAGGTAAAGGGTTCCAAGGAGAAGGGATTCGTTTCCTCTTCATTCAAGAGGGGTCTAGAGCCTACAGAGTTCTTCATGCTCTCCGTTTCGGGTAGGGAATCGCTGGTTGACACAGCCGTAAGGACGAGTAAATCCGGATACATGCAAAGGCGCCTGATCAATGCAATGGACGACCTAAAGGTTTCAAACGATCTGAAAGCTTCCGTGAGGAACACCGCTAACAGGATAATACAATTCGAATATGGGGAGGACGGAACGGATCCAGCCAGGAGTAGAAAAGGAAGTCCTTTCGACGTAGATCAAGTTCTGAATGATGCACTTGGGGGTGAGAACTGATGGTAGTCAAGAGTGCAACAAAGAAGAAATTGATGGATCTCGGTATCGAGGAGGAGTATGCGCACAAGCTTGCCGATGACAGAAAGTGGGATGACGTAAAGGGCCTCTCTCCGGGGCAAATTGCTCAGATATGCGGCATAGACTCAGGAACATCTCAGAGAATTCACGATGTCATGGCAAGCTCGGTAAAATCATCCAGAGCCACTGTAAGCTCTGAGAAGACGATTGTAAGGCGCCGAACAGTATCCCGCCGAAGAAGAACTACTCGCTCTCTGCCGTTGCAGGATTATGATTACGATTCAAAAATGGCTCAGCTCATTCGTGACATTGACCACGAAGATGAGATGTTTATCCAACTAAAAAAAGCCGCAGACAAAGCAGGCTCTAATATGACTCCGATGATGCTCGATCAACTAGTAAAGGGACTCCACAGCAGAGGGGAGAAGAAACTGACCGATGCCAAGGCAAAGAAGATAATCAAATCTGCAAACTCATTCTACTTGGATTCTAAGGCAGTCCCTCACGAGGCAGTGGGTATCACAACTGCCCAGTCAATCGGTGAACCTGGTACGCAGATGACAATGCGTACGTTCCACTATGCCGGTGTGGCAACTGTGAACGTCACACAGGGTCTTCCTAGGATCATAGAGATCGTCGATGCGAGAAAGGTTCCGAAGACGCCGACCATGATCATATACATGGACGAGAAGAACTCGAAAGGCAAGCCCCTAAGGACCAATGAAAAATTAGTCCGGAATCTAGCCGCTGCAATAGAGACCACCACGGCAATGGATATTGCTACGATAGATGTCGACGTAGCCCAGAGGAACATCGTCCTCCAACTTAACCTCAGCAACATGAGGCTGAAGAAGATGAATGGAGCCGAGGTGAGGGATAAACTATCCCGCGCACTAAGACTTTATGTCCAAGCAGATGACGAAGATCGCCCTAAGTCTCTCAGGATAATTCCCGGAGTTTCGAAGGAGGAGGATCTGGCCGATCTAGCATCCGACCCGCCTACATACACAGCCCTCCTTCAACTTGAGGACAAGATCAAGAAGCTCCGTCTGAAGGGTTTGCCCGGAATCAGCAGGGCAACAGTACAAGGCCCAATGTCCGATACCGGTGAATATTACATTTCCACAATCGGTTCCAACCTATCGAAGGTCAGCGAGTTCGATGGGGTCGATAGATCAAGAACTTATACCAACAACATCAATGAGATTCACGACTACCTCGGAATCGAAGCAGCACGTCAGGCAATAATTAACGAAATGTGGGATACCCTAGAAGGTGCTGGACTCGACGTTGACGTTAGGCACCTCATCATGGTTTCAGACGTAATGACTACCGGTGGTGAAGTTAGGGCCATAGGTAGGCATGGAGTAAGCGGCACCAAGCACTCAATACTTGCCAGATCAGCCTTCGAAGTAACGGTCACCCACCTATTGAAGGCAGGGGTAATCGGTGAGAGGGACATGCTATCTGGAGTTACTGAGAATATCATCGTCGGTCAGCCAGTAGCCTTGGGTACTGGCAGCGTAGAGTTGTTCTACATACCAGAGGAAGCCAATTGAGGTGAAAGAATGGACATTGCAAGACAACTGAAGCAGGGAATTAACACTGGCAACATTGTTTTCGGCCAAAGGCAAACATCTTCTGAATGCTCCAGAGGAGAAGCAAAAATGGTGCTTGTTGCCGCTAATTGCCCAGAAACTTTCATCGATGAATTGCGAAATTCACACCCATCTGTCCCTGTTCACCAAGTAACCATGGTGAATAGGCAACTTGGCGCTGCATGCGGAAAACCATTTCCCGTAAGCTCACTTTGCATTATCGATGCCGGACAGAGTGATTTACTACAACTGGCACCCAACCTTTGACTGAATAATCAGTCCTGAGAACAATTTTCTTGGGTCTTCTTCAAAATCAGACCCGCTGGCCTGTGCCCATGGAAGAAGTACTGAGGGAACTTCTCCGGATAAAATCAGTTAATCTCCGAACCCAGAAAGTAGATTCTGCTTCACATGGCTTCACATGTCTTGGAATCTCAACTTCTATTCCAGAATTAGATATCCACTCAGATGAGATTTTTATCTGGCACGCTCGAGCGGGAATATTGCCTATAACTAAGAGTGAGATTATTAGATTCGGAATTGATGCACCCGCCGGATTCAACCTAATCCTCAGCGAAAGGGAGGTTCAATCAGATTGCTACTCAGTGGAAACCCTCGATTTCAAAATTCTTGGACCCGATGACATCTCATTATGGGTGGGCAAGGCCATCCTATCTGGCGATTTGATTGCAGCCGCAAAGAGCGATGATAGTGAAGATCCGGAAATAACGGAAAGGCATGGAAATGAAAACCCAATTGATAGGATGCTAGTCCTCAAACCGTCCATAGAGGTCAAATCATGGTCCTCCCAACGTGGCATGGAGGGCTTCTCATCAACTCCAATCCTTCTTTCCGCACGTCTGTGGGTGGTTTCGGGCCATCTTCAAGGCCCCAAGGGAGAAAGGGAAACTGGCGAATGGACCATTCTTGAGGACCCATGGTCGAAAACCGTTACCTTACTGAATGACATCCATAATCTTCAGCAGGCCCCCGTACTAAGGACGATCGAACCGCAAGATTTCAATTGGCTTTCTTCTGATAGGGTCGACGAAGAATTAGCCAAGGTCATCGAGGAAAGAAGGAGGGGCAACTCCGGAGGAGGCAGCATTTCAGGCACCGTTCGAAGCATGCTCCTCGAGAAATGGCCTTTGGATTCAGAGAGAGCAAAAATCAACAATAGAAAGATCCTGATCCCTGGCTGGGTTATCCATTTAGAAACTGAAAAGATACTACATGGCAGAAACGGACGCCTGTACGACTACTAATTTCTCTGGAGCAGCATCATATCTTCGTCAGATAGTGTTTGACCTTCCATTAGCCTCGACATTAGGTCAGTAACATCAACTCTCTCTGATTCTTGATCCTTCTTTGTTCCAGATAACTTCAGAATATCTTGCATTGAATGGATGCATCTGAGGGAAATGATGTATCTGTTATGCAAATGGTCGGCATCGCCCTTAGTCGAAGTTAGTCCTAGGTGTTCCGAATTTGCAAGCCCTCTCAACCTATCTACCTCATTTGAAAGCTCCATCATAAGTGAGTGGGCTTCCTCCGACTTCTCTGAAGCATCGGTGACGGCGTCATGCGCTTTCTGTTGGCGCTTCTCGGCTTGCTTAACTTCCTTTAGAACCGAAGAGCTACTAGCTTCCTCTTCCTTTTTGAGAGTCTTGAATTCGGCCTGCAACCTCTTCATTGTCGCAAAGAAGTCCCTTTCCTTCTTCGGGCCTATTTGCCCTGTCTGGTGACGCCATTCTAACTTATTCATCTGTTCACGTACTTTTCGTGAGCTTGCTCCATTCCTCTTCTTTCCAGAATCGCGATCCTTATCCTCAACGGTACTTCTTAACTTGGCCCTTACCATCTTCAACTCATTTGTCTTTTCTAGTCTAATTTTCCTGAGCTCAGCAACCTTTCCGTTTGCTTCATTTCGCAAAGCCTTCTGCTTCTGGACTTCGGTAATTAATTCCTTGACCTGGCTGTTAATTTCATTCCTCTTGTCCAATTTTCCCCTTACCATCACGTTTAGCTGGTCACGTCGTGTTTTGTAATCTGCCAGCTTATCGCTTACTGCCTGAGTCTTCGTTTCGAAAACATCGCTAAAATTCGACTGATTGAGTTCCAACGACGTCCCTCAATCACTCCCAATTTGAGTCCCCATTTAAGGAATACCGAATTTTCAGCCATTCTACTCTCTACGAGTTGCAGATCTGCCTTGTCTGCCTCCTCTCCTGGATACTCCTATCTTCCTACTCTTTTTCCTAGGACTAGCCTCTTCTTTCGACTTCTTGGACCCTTCAACATTATTCTCAGAAATCGAAGAGAGACCACCAGACTCTAGCAATGCACCCAACTCATGTGTGCTCAGAGAACCACCTTTGGCCGCGATCCCTCTAATGTCATCTATGCTGGATAAACCACTCCTGCCTGATGAAACTCTGGAGAATTTCTCTAGCCTTTTCAACTCCTTCCGTTCACTCTTCACGGTTTCCTTTATTGACTCAATTTTTCCATCTATCGATGAAATCCTCTTGCTGATTTTCCTAATGTCCTTTCTGCTTACTTTATCGTCATCAATTTCTACATTTTCTTTGAGCTCAGAAACTACTTTGTTTGAAACTTCCTTGTTTTGATCCAATTTTGAAGAAATCTTCCTCATCTCACCAACCTTTTTGATATAATCTGAATGTGATTTCTCCGCCTCCCTCTTTCTCTTTATTGAAGCTTGAATCTCGAAGAACCTGCTAAATGCAGTTAGTTCTGGATTTAGCATTGGGACGGAGGTCAAGTCATTGTCTATGCTCGTTAAAGAATCGTAAGTATCACTCAACCACTCTTCTAAAATCTTTGATGGAGGAGGTACGCTTTCGTTTATTGCATCCCTCTTCTCACGTTGTTTTTGTGCCTCCTTTCTGCATGAGTGAAACTCCGAAAGTAACTTTTTTCTTCCAGAATCTGAACTCTCGAAACCCACAACTGCTGATCTCAAAGCCTTGACTATGTGCACCTGCTCCTTCCTCTCAGATTGAAGGTCCCTTATTTGCCCGTCAATAGTTCGAAGCAGAACCTTCTTTTCTTTGACAATTCTAGATATATCTTCTGCATCTAATCCCTCTAGATCTTTCCAGATATTCCTTCCAGATTTTTCACTCATTCTTCCTCACCTCCTAAAATTTCCGACTTTGCTTTCTTCCGCACCTTCTTTGCGAAAGACGATCTCCCCCCATCTTCAACACTCTTTCTAGCTTTCAGAAGATCCCGGAAACCAGGGCCGATGTCTCCAAAGCCAAGCTCGAGCCTCTTTTCCCAGTATTCTATCGCCTTGTCGCTCTGGGAAAGTAATTCCCTTGCCCTGTCCAATTGACTTTTTATCTCCTTTAATTCTCCTGATGATTCTGACAGCTTCTTGTACATCGGTTGTGCCTTTGTGACAGCCTCAATCATTTTCGAGTGGGCTTTATCCGCCTTCTTGAATAACTCGGACATTTTTCTATTTTTGTCCAAATACTTTGTCATTTCTGGATTTGAGTCCTTTCTATCTTTTACCCATTTGTCATTCTCAGAAATCAGCGATCTTCTCTTCTCCAAAAGCTTCCTCTCAGATTTGTGATCAAGGGCAGTTGTCTGAATCTTATCTTCTATTTCTTCGATCTTTTCCAGCAGCTTCATCTTCTTCCACTTGGGATCAAGGCTAATCATCCCGCCCGATTTAGTGAGAGTCTCTCTGATATCTTTAACCTCAGGGATCAATTTCCCGGCTTCTCTCTGAAAAAGATCCCTCTCATTCTTGAACTCTGCAACCTTGGAATTCACATCCTGGAA
>CEUA01036635.1_pt1 | contig 12748 bp, 12 predicted proteins | sample 361541 | NCBI WGS metagenome assembly CEUA01 (sample SAMEA2623079, study PRJEB7988) | marine metagenome | isolation source: saline water (ENVO:00002010), including
CCGTTAACCTGCGCGTGTTCTGGTTCTAAACCATATCTTTCTCCGGTGTTAGTGAAGTAATGACTATTATCTATAGTTGGATTTAACGCGTCATTTGCACCTATAGTAGTTGTTGTGCCTGACCCACTAGAATAACTGTCAAATGTATTTGAAAATAAAGTGCATTCCGGAATAGTTTCACCATGCAAATCACTAAGTAACCAATTAATAGTTTTATTTACGTATTTTACAGCAGAATTAGAAGAGTCAAAACCACTATTTGGCGGAGCACTTATATCAGTAAATAATATAGGTCCAACACCATTAATTAAATTTGGCACAAAGGGATCAGTATTTCCATATGGGAAAACCCAAGGGCCAGCGGTCCATCCGCCACCAATAGGAACCCCAGCGTTCCACCAACTTAAGGCTTCTGGAACACCGACAAAATCTAAACCAGCATAGATCCACGGCGCGGAATCTCCACATGAGTAAGTGGTTGAAATGGAATTAGCACACTCGCAATATGCATCTATAAGATCAGCGATATACATATATATTTCCTCTGTGTTATAAAAAGTTTTTTCATCGTAACTTAAAACCTGTACGGTATATGGGAAGGACAAAGGTAGATTAGTAAAGGGATCAATACCTGCTTGAACCTGAGACGCGGCAGATCCCGTAAAAGCATTGATCCAATCGTTCATTTCCGTAGCAAAACAATCTTTACTAACACTATCCCCACATGATTGTTGATGCTTGATACTTCCAGATTCCATGTCATAAGTACAACCATCCGATTGACTAATAGCGAATGGATTGCTAGTATGTCTAACTGGATATATAATATGTTCTATACCGCCAGAATCTACAGATGTTAATTTTACATGATTAACATAATCATGTGGAAGTGGCATTTTAAGAGAAGGACAAACTTCTATTTCTTGAGATTTTACAGAACGCAACGTATCATAGGATAGTTCTTGTAACGCTCTATGAGCATGAAAGTTAATATCAGCTTTTAAAACATTTGCTAAGATTTTACCGGTACCAGTATAGGTTGCTACAAAATTATCAACTATTTCAGTTAAATATATATAACCATACTCCCCAAAATTAGTAGGGTTAGTATTATAATATGTATTATGAGACGTTGCCCCTTTACCACCAACCGCATTAGTAAGATAATTGAAATTTGCCATGTTTATTTATTTTGTTGTTGTGTATTCAAAGCCTCTTCTGCTGCTCCAGCTTGATATAATAATTGATCTTCCGTAGAGATACCAGCTAGTTTTAATATTTTAGCTACTAAATCCGGTTGTTCTGATCTATGTAAATCAAAATTCTTAGATGAATCCGGGTTATAAAGCGCTTTTTCATTAACAACAGTATAACCCCAATATACCAATCCCACAAAACCACCTATATATTCTATCTCTAATCTAGTTGGATCAGTTACTTCTCCAGTTCCAGTCCAAACCCTTATATTATTATAACCGTCCTCAAAATATACTATATCATCAAAAGCTTGTTTATGCCATTTAGAACCTCTGAGATCATAGATTTCATCTATATTTTGTATTTTAGTTAAACTTCTCTTCCCATTAGCATCACCATATGTTATTTTACCTGTTATATAAGTAGTTGGTATTGTCATTCCATTCGCGGCAGAATACGTAGGATTTACTTTTCCAATGGCAACATTATCTGTATTTTGTATTTTAAATAGTACGTGACTTAAACTGTCACCTAGTTCTCTATTAGATGGTTCCGCTTTTCTAATTGCATCTAAATCGTAGATATATGATTCAAATATATCTTTTTGAGCATTTGTGGCAAATAAATTAAACTCTTGAGGTGTTAGATAACCTCGTTGTTCTTTATTCGCTAGCGCTTGTACTGTTTGATATACCGTATCTACATTTATCATTTTCTTTATTTTTTATATGGAAACGCTTTATTTAAAGCTTCTTTCCTCTTGTTACAACCACAATCTTTTTTCTTTCCAAACACCCCATTTCTAGCCAAAACATCTGTAAATGTTTTTATCCCAGTGGCTGATGTAAATTTTTCGATCGAATCACCTAATCCTTTAGATTTATTATCACTCATATTGTATTTATTTTTAATAAATGGTTGCCCCGAAAGGCAACCATATTATTTGATTATTATTCGTTCAATCTTTTTTCTATATTAGAATAGATTTCCATTCCTTCATCAGTTTTAAACCAATGAGCTAAAGCAGTGTAAGGATGCTCATCGAATGGTATAACCATTAGTTTTCTTCCATTGCTACCCCATAGAAAGTTTCTTTGATCAGAAGATAATCTTAGTATTCCAGCTTCTACAGCTCTAATACCAAAGTTTCTTAGCATTACATTTTCATCATCTGCTAACTCTAAGAAGAGTTTAGGATTGTTACGAGCAAATACTAGTAAATCTCTTCTAAGTTCCTTAGAACTCAATTCAGATACTTCAGATCCTTTCTCTACACGCATGATAGCTTCAGCCATATCAATATCAATATTTTTAGCAGCTATTAACGCATCAACCTGTATATTTAGCACATCTATTTCTTCTTCAGCTAATTTAGCTGGTTGATATTCATAATAAATTTTATCCTTATGAGGATGATATAACGATAATAGTTTTTGTAAAGTTTGTTGATTTCTTGGTACAAATAAATTACCACTTCTAAAAACAATATGCTCTAATCTTTGATCTCCAACCATTTCATCTACAAAAGGAGTTTTTTGATTTTGACAATACTTAAGTTCTCTTTCGTAACCTTTTTCTTCGTCAAAATAATAAATATCAGTTGCTTTAATTGATCTAGAAAGAGGTTTTGCTCTTCCTTTTAAAAGATACATTCTATCTTTTATTTCCCACTCGTCTTTAGCTTTTTTTCTTTCTCTTGTTTTTGGTTGTTCAACAACCGGTGGCGCTTCCACTATTGGAGTTTCTACAGGCGCCTCTGTTTTTGTTTCTTGTTTTTTTGCCATAATATAATATATAATAAAATTAATAAAAGAAAAGGCCGAGGCCGAAGCCTCGGTCTTTAATATAATAAATGCTTAGTTCATTAACATGAAGTTGTTAGCACCTTGTGTAATTAAACATCTTTCTGATAACATGTGTATTTGCATCGCGTCTAATGCTGAAGTAGCAGCACCAACCGAACCAGTAACCCATGTTTTCATCTTTCTATCATCAGTTTGCGAAGCTCTGTAACGAACATGTAAGAATGGACGTTTTAAGTTTTTCCCTAACATTTGATCATAAACAGTTGAAGTTCCAGCAGGGATAACAACACCTCTAATAGCACTTGCAGAGCTAGCAGCATTGATACCACCTCTTGTTGCTAAATCATTTAAGTATCTGAAATCAGATTTATAGAAGTCATAAGAACCTCTACGGAATCCAGAGAAACCTAAGTTTAATGCCATGTCCTCAGAGTTATTAAATACTCCATAAGAAGTACCACCAGCACCATAAGAATTCATAGAAGCTAACATGTCGTCCATCGCTAACGAAGTAGCTCTATTTACAAACATCATATTTTCTTCAATGGCACCTTGCTTATCAAACTCAGCTAAGATAGCATCGAATTCAGCTAAATCAGTAGCAGCATTAACACCAGTTACACCAGAAGTTAAATTACCTCTAGAAGTAATAGCAGCGAATAAACCTTCAGTACCAACTAACTCACCACCATCAGCACCATAAATGAAATCATCAACACCTGTTTCAGCAGTTGAGTCTAAACCTTTTTCACCTTCTAACATTGCCATTTCTAAGTAATCAGTAAAACGCGCTCTTGTATCAGCTTCAGCTTTTAAGTACCATAAGTAACCTGATTGACCAGTTTCACCAGTAGTTTCAACCCAACCGATTCTAGCTGTATCAGAACCTGATACTTCGTAGTAATCTTTCATAATAATTGGTTTGTTACTAAAAGTCTTAAAGTCTGGCTCGTTAGCACCTCTTGATTCTACTGTAGTAGCACCTTTTTGGTTGTAACCAACACCTTTAACATATTCAGAACCATAAATTAATATAGTTGTTGCTTTGTTAGTAGTTGCGGCTGCTATCGTGCTACCATCGTAGGTTTTAAGTGTTAACTCGTCATTGTTAGTAATAGCTGTAACCATTGCTTTAACAATACCGTTAGCGTTAGAAACAATAACAGTGTCATTAAGTCTAACACCGTGATCTACATCAAGACCACCTGCTACATAATTAGATTCATCGATATCAGATTGTAATAAAAAAGTATCTGAACCTGTTACTTTACCTTTATAAGAAAGGTGTAAACGACCTTGCTCAGACCAAATAACTTGATCAGCTTGCATCGCTTCTTCAGCCCCAACTTGTGAAAGGAAACCAGATATAGTCCTAGGACCAAATACCTCAGCTTCTTTCTCCATTAAGTCTGGTAAATATTGTTGAGCCCAACCCATATCTTGGTTGAAATCTAAGTAATTTGTTACTAGTGTTTGCTGTTGTGGAGCAGGTACACTATTTAACAAAGGACCATTTGTAATTGCCATAATTAATAATTTTTAAATTGTTATTTTTTGTTTTTAATTTTAAATTTGAAATCATTAGAAGTTTCTCCTAACACTCTAACTTTAATACCACTTGTGTTTTCATTAGAACCTAATTCTTGCCTTGGATCCATATTTATGTTTTTAGCGTTCGCTTCGCTTTGTTTTAAAGCGTCAACTTTACCTTGTTCATAAAAATGTTTCGCTACAGCATCGGGATTCATAGCAGCGAATAAAGCTTTGTGATAACCCGCTTCGTCCTTCATGTGTCTATCTTTATCTAGAAACTTTCCGATAAAATTATTAATATCACTTTGGGTTTCTTTAACTTTATTTACATCATTAACGTTGAATCTATAATTTTTCTCACCGACATTATATTCAAAACCTTTGAATTGGTCTCCAAAGAACTTATTAGTTCTATTTAAAAAATTAGATTTAGCGCTTTTTTCATAATCTGCTAACTTCTGCGATTCGTTGTAAAAATTAATAGCCTCTTGTTGCTCACTTGTGAGTTTCGATCCGCTTTTAATTTCGTCGTAATATTTGGATTTTGTCTCTTCCAAGTGAGTTTTAGCGTTGGCAACTTGCTCTTTTAACGCTAGTTTTTTTCTTCGTATATCTTTCTCTTCGTCTACATCTTCATCGAAAGAGAATTGATCTTCCATTAGGAAGTTAATTTCTTCTGCGTTTAAATGAGGTTTTGTATTTTTATAATACTCGTAAAGTAAATCTTGATTATCTAGTTTAGAATAATCTTGATTTAGTTTTACATAATCATTTAAATCACCACCAGTTTCCTCCATGAAATTCATTAACTTTTGAACATTTTCAGGGAGAGGTTCTCCCATTGCTTCTTCTTTTACTACAATCTTTTCAACTTGTTCTTTAGTTGGTTCTACAGAAACCTCTTCGCTACCTCCATCAACAGTTATTTCTTCTAATACTGGGCCTTCTTGTGCTTCTGCTTGCGGTTGTACTTTTTCTTGTTTTTCTGTGGCGTCGGCATTTTCAACGCTTGCAACCACTCCGCTGTCGTCAGCGTTGTTTTCTTTAGTTTCATTTTCTTCTGGTTTTGGGGGTTTATTTAAATCAACTTTAGTTATTGATTCTTCTATAACTTCAGCTGGATTTTTCATTTTTTCTTTAACTTTAGTGACATTACCTTTAGTTTCATTACTAGTAGGTTGTGTCTCTGGTTTTTCTTTTACTTTTAAAGAACCAGTTTCATTATTTGCGATTGGTTCTTCTTTCTTCTTTTTTGCCATAATATAATATAATAATAGTTAATAAATTTTAAATACCTAAATCAAAACCTCCTAAAGAATCACTTGATGATTCGAAGTTTTGTGAGGGTTTTCCATTTTCCTTCTGATCAATCATTGCTGATTGTTGTGTGGCTTGCATTTTAGTTCTATCGTCTTTACGGTTTTCAGTTAACAACTGTGTTGCTGTTTTAGTTCTTGCTTCCAATTGCTTTAATTGCATATTATATTGGAATTCCAATTGCATTAATTTTTCTTTGATAGATGCCTCTGCTTGTAAGACCTGAGTTTTGCCTTGTGTTTTTATCTCCTCTAATCTTATTTGAGATTTAACACCGGCTTCTTGCTTTTTTATATCTGCTTTTGCAGCTGCTTCAGAAGCTTTGGCCTGAGCATCACCTTGGGCTTTAGTTTGTTCTAATTGGTTTTGTTGATCTTGTTGCATTTTCTTTCTTCTACGCAACTTTAACAATTGATTAGCTAATTTAATGTTTTTAATAGCTCTTAAATCAATAGCATCTTCTAACTCTATACTTTGTTGTGATAGTGCGGTTTGGATATTTTGCTCTAATAATTGTTTCTCTTCTTCATCTGGTTCTAATTCAATGAATATCCCAAAATCATAAAGATGTAGTTCTGACATTTCTTTTAACGTAGCAACATTATGAGCTCCTATAGATTCTATAAAAGCATTTTTAGTGGGAGAGTATTCTATAATATCAGATATTCTTAATGAAAGTTGCTCTGCGATTTCTGCTGTTAAAAACAAACCAGACTGTAATATATGTCTAGTAGCTGTATTAGAATTAGCTGCAGCTAGTTTTTGCACGCCAACTAAAGATCTTTCCGCTGGAGTAGAACCATCACTAGCCTCGTTAAGCCCAGTGACATCTCTAATCATTTGTAAATAATAATTATAAGTTTGTATTAATCCTTGTATTTTATTTGCGGCCCCAGCACCATTGTTTATTTCTTGAATAGGAATCTTTCCTGGATTACCATCACCTTCTTGATTGTAAGATCTACCAACAATACTACCAGTTTGAAAGAACATATTTAAAGCTTCTTGAGGGTTGTAACTAGTACCGTTTCCTAAGTCAACCTCAGCTAAACCATCTACATCTAAAAAAACTCCATCTGGTGTCATTCTTGACATCACTTGTTGAATCTTTAAATGAGTTAATTGAATCATATCTGCGAAACCAGTTACACGATTTACTAAAGAATCAATTCTCCCCTCGTACATTCTAGGTGCTACGATTGCGTAATTCATTTTAACTTTAGTATAATCACTTTTAGGACGCAACATGTTGCTAGCTCTTTCCCACTTAATTAGTTTGTTAGCACCCAATATATAAACACCCTCGTAAAGACATTCTAATGATTTTTGAACTTTCTCATATCTATCGCTATCGGGTAATGAGTCGTTTTTAGTAATAGCTTTATCATTACCACTCCCCATTCTCTTTATTTTATAAACCTCATTCATGTAGGTTTTATAATTAAAATACAATACATCAACTTTATTATTGTCTGAGTCGGCATTTCTAGAATTAGTACCATAATAATTAGCATGAGTACCAGAACTACTATTGGTAATTTCCTCCAAAGCTTCATGATCTAAATAAGCGAATTGTTTTTTTAACTCATTGATTGGAATAGACTTAACTTCGCCAGCGTAATATATATCCTCAAAATAAGGTGATTCTGTATATGAATACACGAGATTCGCTGGGTCAACATAATCTATAGTAACTCCTTCAGATGTATTAAAAGAAGTTTTTACAACTCCAATACCACAAACAACTAAATCTCTATAAAATCTTTTTTTAATTAAATCATATTGATTACCACGGAATAACATATTGATAGCTTGTTCTTCAGCGATTTCTATGGCTTGTTTATAGTTCAACTGCATGTGTAAAGATAATTCTTCTTCAGTTGCTGGAAGTTCATCTATCTTGCTCTCCTTGGTGTTTATAGCAAAGTTATTTTTTACAAAATCATCGAACTCTTTCATTTCCATATCCTTTTGTATATTCTTCATATACTCAGTTCTTTTTACAACTCCAAATGGATCTTGTGAATAAGCTTTTACATCATACAATCTTTCAGCAATGCCGTTTACGACTATATCAACAAATTTTGATATGATAGGAACAGGTGTCCAGTCTAAATTTAAATAGGACAAATCACCGTTTATAGATAACTCATCCTTATATTTTTGTATAGATTGCTCGCCTCTAGCGTACAATCTTAATTGGTGAAATTTAGAAACATTATAATTATGTCTGTTTGTATCACTATGTGATTTTGTAAACCACTCATGCTGAATAGCTTTTGCAACCTTAACCCCATAGTCGTAGCTCATTTTTTCTATATCGCTAACTACTTGACTTGGAAAATGTCTATTTATAATTGATTCAGCCATTTTTAATTTTTAATTATTCTACTCGTGTTCCCGCTTTGATTATACTTAGCGAAATTTATATTTACTGGAGATCTTTCTATCTTAGCATTAGGTGCGTATAAATGTCTATTGCAAGCCATTATTGCTAATCCAGAACTTATAGTTGCATCGAACTTAGTTCTTTTTGTTATATCGAATCTTGTCCAATCATTTAACGTTACGTTAAAATACATGCTGCCATATTCTCCATCTCTCAAATGACCAACATGATCTTGTATATACATCTCAATCGCAGCAGCATGAGCTTGTTTTATATCTTCACTAGAATTAGGTATTCCTCCAACTTCTTTTTCTGCTACAGATAATTTGTTCCAAACCTTGTCAGGTCTATTCATACTAAACCCCCTGTATCCTCTCCTTCTTAAATAATATAATAATCTAGGTTTATTATTCTCTGCAAGTATTGGCATGCCATAAAAAACAATTGCCATCAGCATATCTTCGAAAAATATTTCAGCTGTAGGTGGTCTTGATAAGTATTCTAAAAAGAAGCTATTCGCAGGAGAATCTTCCATACTGAACTTGGTTAAACCATGCAGTGCTCCTTTAGAACCTATCCCATCTACAGTTCCTGATATATCGTAAGAGTCACAACCAAATGCCCCCATATGTTCATTGCCGGGATATTTTATACCATTCTTAAGTATAATTTTATTTTGCAAATGAGAAGGTGGTGTCCAACTTATTTTAAACCTACCTTTTGGATCTGGATAAAACATCACCTGTGTATCTTTTATTCCATTCACCCATTGAAAGTTACCTTGCGTAACTCCTAGTGTTCTACCTAACTCTTCGTTGTAATCTATCTGTTCGTATATTTTAATCAAATTAAATATACTACCTAACGCCTCGTCTCTAAATGCGTGTTCTGTTGTTTTTGGAAATTGTCTATAAAACTCGTTTAACGCGTCTTGATCAGATTTTAAACCATCAGCCTCGTTTTGCCAATGTTCTATTATACCTATATCTATTAATTCGCCATCTGGCCCGAGTACATCATCGCTTGGGTTATCAAATACTGGAATTCCGTGCTCATCAATAAATCCTTCGTAGTTCCATTCCATTGGGATAAACAAAGAGTATAAACCAGACTTTGTCTGACCGTTTCTATTTCGCTGTGTGACATCTGATGCGTTATAAAGTTTTTTAAAGTTATCTCCACCTTTATCTAATGCGTTTGAAGTTGAGCCCATCATACATTTACCAACAATTCTACTACCTAATCGTAAACATGTTTTTGTAACTCTCCAATTATTTAAAATATTATCGGGTCTTTCCCATTTGCCACTTTCATCATGCACTAATAGTGCTAATTTTTCTCCGTCATAACTATTATCTCCAGTGTTTTTCCAATCAATAGTCGTGTCTAGTCCTTTTAAATCTTCCAACTTTTCATTGGCCGTTATTTTCTTTCTAGTAAACTTACTAGCAGGCACTCTATATGCTAATTCTGTTTTAGGTCGATCCATACCGTCTTGAATCGGTTTAAAGAAAAAAGGATAATTTATACTAATTGGAACAACCTTATCGGTAAACATTTTTTTAGCATCAGCACCTGTCTTAGATAGGATACCATATCTACTATCACTCGCAAGAGTAGCTAAATTAACCGTTTCTGCAGATGACATGAACGAAAATCCTGATCTTCTGTTCTTTAGATAGCACATACCATAACATCTTTTATCTGCTTTACAGGCTTCCCAGAATATAAAGAACAATCTATTTGCTTCCCTAAAATCTGGTGCACCCACATCTATCTTGCTCCATTGTAGATACATGTAATGTGTCCCCGTTAAGTAGGTTGGTTTGTCATTATTTGTAAACCAAAACCCTTCATCTCTTCTCTTAAACTCTTCGTCTATATAATCAAACCATTGTTCTTTTTGCTCGTCAGGATAGTTTCTCCAATCAAAAATGTTTTTTAATCTCGATAGTTCTTTTGGGTGTTCAAGCTTAGTCCACTTATTTAACTCATGCTTGAGCACTCGCCCTGGCACTTTTGGCAGCGCAATTTGCAAATTTTGGATTTCAAGTATTTCACCAATTTGTCCAGTTTTTGATATAACAATGATATCATGTTCTTTATTGTATCCATATTTCCATTTTTTACCCTTATTAAGACGACTAATAGTTGTCTTTTTAATAGGTTCTATTGTTTTAACTAAATTTTGCTCGTACATTACTTAGATCTACCTTCTGCGAATCCTTTAAAGACTTCTTTCTTTGCTTCTTCGGGCACCTTTCCCTCAAGCAAGTTTTCTTCTTCTTGGATTCTGTTAAGTATTTCGAACGCGTCAAATATAGCTAGTTTTTTAGTAGCCGCGGCATTCTTTAATCTATCTGCTGATATATCATCATCTGAATCTACAATCGGTTCTTTAGCAACTTTGATTAATTCTTCAACTGCTTTTTGCCCAGCTTGGATTATATTCTTCTTCGTTTCCTTGGTATTCATATTTGATTGTAATAAAATTAGATAAAATTCGATATAGTCTTTCGTTATCAACGATAAACTCATATTGACTACTAGGTTTAAAACCAATTAAGTCATCAACCTCTACTGTGCCATCTGAATATTTGACAATACCTTGTAGTGGTTTTTCAGATTCAATATTAAATTGATCTATAGCTTTTAAAGGTTTTACAAAACAATAACCTTTTGGAGCTATCCATTTCTTATCTCTTTTGTATAAAAAGATTTGATCATAGTTTATAAAATAAGTAGATTCATTAAAATAACTTCTACTATTTTTTTCTATACCATATTGGTTATGCCAACGTCTAAAAACATTATGATGTACTACAACCGTATCTCCAGCTTTTATATCTGTATTACCAATAATTGGAGTTGATATAACAATCGCTTCTCTATTCACATATTGATGATTGAATATTTCAGTATTAAGTATTAATTCTGAGTCTCCAATTTTTTTAGTATTATTATATCTTTCTCCTTTTGGTTTTACAACAAAGTTGTAAATGCTTTTCATTAGTATTCTAGATTATATTCTACAGACACAGCCATGTTTTTGTTAAAGTCCTTCCAAGGTAATACATCTTTATTTTTCTTAATATAAACAGAGTATTTATCTTCCTCTTCTATTATATCGCAAATAGTATGTCCCCCGTAAACCTCTTGCCCCACGGCATAATGCATAGCATCGTTCTTATAGTCTCTACCTACACTAATCTTTCTTATCAGCTTCGCCATTTTCTTTTGGATAATTTATAGCACCCGTTTCAATATTTACGTCATTAGTACCGTATTCTTCATGTAGAGTGTCTTGTAATAAAGTTAATTCATCGTTTACTCCTGCTATTTGATGTAGTAATTGATGCTTTCTAGCTTCTAATTGACCAATACTCATTTGTGCATTGTTAATTCTATTAACAACACTTTGTATTTGTTTTAATTGTTCGTCAGTTACTTTTTCTGCCTTAGGTTTTAAGTCTACTACTTTTTCTTTTTTTGCCATTTTATTTAATTTAAGTTAATTTAATTTATTTATTTTTCGAATGATAAGACAAGTTTTATCGGATTTATATTCATAATTTCATCTTCATCTGCTATAGCTACGCCAGTTGCTGCTTCTAAAACTATATTTGCCGAAGTTAGAGATTTTACTGTACCTATTGCTGTTTCTGAGTCGTGTACATGTACAACATCTCCTACGTCAAAAAAGTTTAAAGCTGAAACTGTTTTTACATCAAAGTTTGAAGCTGCTCCCAATGTAACAGCTCCATCAGCTAATACACCTGTAGACGTATTCCATCCAGAACCTGCTGTTACAGTTGCCGCTACATATAATTTGTCGTAACCAACGTTTGTACCAGAATCTGGTGTTCCTTCTAAGACAATATTCATAGAATTATCTTGAGTTCCACAGGTATTCCCAACTGTCAAGTTGTCTAAAGTAGCATCTCTAAAATCAGTAGTTACCATGTCTACAACACCTATAATATTTTTATAGTAACCAGTTCCACCAGCCGTAGCATTACCAGTTCCTATTGATGACGGTGCAGTTCCTGGTGTATCAGGCATTGATTTAGCGAAATAAAATTCCATTCCTTTTGGTGTTAAACTACCTCTCCAAATACATTGGATATCTGTTAATTTAGCTGCTCCTTTAGGTATATCAAACGCCATCCAATCAAATACAACGTCATTAGCGCCAAATACTATATCAGTTTTATCATCTTCTATTTGCGTAGCTATTGGCATTGTAGGTTTTATCTCCACTGTGAAAAATTTTCCCATAATTTTATTTTTTTACTTTTTCTAATGATCGACCGCCAAAATAAGCACCGATCACGGTTATTAATACTAGTTGTAATAAGTCAACCCACGAGGATTTGACTTCAAATTTAATTGTACCAGCGTCAATGAATATTAGCAACATAGTACATATTATTAAAAAAATCAAGACTAATGGTCTAACGTTTTTACTTAGCCATGAATCTGATTTTAAATCTGCCTCCCATCTACT
>CEUA01026989.1_pt1 | contig 12740 bp, 10 predicted proteins | sample 361541 | NCBI WGS metagenome assembly CEUA01 (sample SAMEA2623079, study PRJEB7988) | marine metagenome | isolation source: saline water (ENVO:00002010), including
GAGGAAATGCTCGCACACTTTAAGGACTATACTGACGTAATTGGTGATCATCCACAAAATTTAGTATCGACTTCGCTTGGACTTAATGCCTTCGCATTAACCGGCGAACACTCCTACAAGAACTGGGTACTCGAATATGTAGATGCCTGGCGCCAGCGAACAATAGAAAATGACGGAATTATACCAACGAACATAGGTTTGGACGGAACTATTGGAGGAGCTTGCGACGGTAAGTGGTATGGAGGGTGCTATGGGTGGAGTTTTACTGTGGAAGTACCACAAACCGGAGCCATGTCTAGCCGCAACACCCACCATTTGGGACTATCTGGATTTGGTAATGCTCTCCTTCTGAGCGGAGACCAAAAGTATGTTGATGTATGGCGGAAAATGATCGACACGATAAACCGCAACGCCAAAGAAATTAATGGCCAGCAAATGTACCCTCACATGTATGGCGATGATGGCTGGTACGAATACCGCCCACATCCCTATAGCCAAGGTGCTTTGGAATTGTATTACTGGTCGATGAACAACGACGACCTTCAAAGATTAGATACAAATAAGGGATGGATAGGCTTTTTACAAGGAAACGATACAAATTACCCTGAATCAGCCCTTCAGGCCGATTTTTCTCGTGTTAGATTACAGATGGAAAAAGTAAGAACGGACCCGACTACACCAGACACTCGGCTTTCGGACAATCCAAATCCATTTAACCCTGCTACACCAGGAACATTGCTTCAACAAATGACCGGTGGCTTAACACCCCGTCATGGATGCCCCTTACATAGCCGAGTACGCTACTTTGATCCAATCGAACAGCGACCGGGAATCCCCGAAGGTGTAGGAGCACTAGTCACAGAGCTCAAAGCAGATTCTATGAAACTGCAATTAGTAAATACAGATCCAGTAAATGCAAAAGATCTAATTGTTCAGTCAGGAGCTTACGGCGAGCATTCTTTTTCCACCGTGCAAATAGAGGGTAATGAACAACCTATTGAAGAGAATTCGTTCGGCGTTCATTTAGCTCCAGGATCAGGAGCTACATTAGAAATTGAAATGCAACGTTATGTAAACCCTACCTCGTTCAAGTTCCCATGGCACTATAGATAATCAATTTATAGGCTCTTCCCGTAAAAATTTAGTGATAGGAGCGACCGTTACAAAATGTCAAAAACACAATTAAAACTAACGCAAGAAGATCAAGATTCGTTTCATTCTGAAGGCTATATAATGCTTCCAGGGCTTCTCAATACTGAATTCACCGAGCAACTCAAAAAGAATGTCGACGAACTTATGGCAGACCGTAAGAGCCCGCAAAACAATGAAAAATATTTAGTTGAATATCAGAATCTCGGCTTACTCACTTCTTACCCCCCACTCATGGACATGCTTCATCAACTTATGGGGCCTCGATTCGCAATGCACCATATACACGCTGTCCGACAAGATGCGGGAAACGACGGCGTGCATTGGCATCAAGATTACGAACAAGTTCCTCAAACAAATCGCTCTCATATAATGGTACACGTGTTTTACTATCTCGACGGGCTAAACGGTGAGGTAGGTGATCTTCTAGTTCTTCCCCGTTCCCAAAATACGATAATTGAACGCGGGAGCCTCGCACTCCTGGGAACTGGAGATCTTCCAGGGTCAATAACAGTTGATAAATTAGCACCAGGAACCGCTGTAATTGTTCATTCTGCTGTTTGGCACGGGCGTCGTCCAAAGCCGGGTGACGGTCCAAGATATTTTATCGACGTGTCCTACTGCCAACACGGAATAATTTGGCCCGGATATAGAGATGAGCATCATGGAAAAATAAATCATGCTGCACTTGAAAATGGCTGTGGCCGAGATGGACAATACGACTTTGTATACGACACTTCTCAATTTTTCATTCAAAAGGAAGTAAACCCAAAGTTTAATGAACAGAATGAAGGTAGCATAGCTCTGAAACTGAAAGGGATGTCCACGTGAATAGTGAAAGTAAGATTGTTCTCGTTACTGGAGCAACAGGCAAAGTTGGCCAAAATTTTATTCGACGTTTCCTGAACGATCCTGACTGGCAAGAGGCTAAAATACGTGCCCTGTGTCACAACCGAATGATAGAGAAAAGTGATCGTATCGAGGTAGTACGCGGATCAATTTCCCAATTGGATGCGGTTACCGATGCAATGAAGGAGGTAACTCATGTAGTACATTTAGCTACTTGCAAAGAAACACCTAGTGAGGTCATGGATGTTACCGTACGCGGATTGTTTTGGCTTTTAGAATCTTGTAGAACATCGCCCACTTTTACTCAATTTGTCTTAATTGGCGGCGACGCCGGAATAGGGCACTTTGTCTACCCCCATCCAATACCCGTCACAGAAACCCAGAAACACAGTCCGTATAAAGGTTGCTACGCCCTTTCTAAAGTCCTTGAAGAGGTAATGCTTGAGCAATACTATACGCAATACGATCTCAATGGATGTTGTCTACGAGCACCATGGATCATGGAAAAAGACGATTTCAAATATTCTTTATCGTTTGGTGAGGATGTTTTCGGAGGGCCTCGCTGGTGCGAGTTAGTTGATTTAGAAACAGCGAAGAAATACAAAAAGAATGGCACTGTGCCTGTTATGACCGACGCGGATGGAAAACCCATAAAACGAAACTTTGTCCATGTAGAAGACCTTGCAGAAGCAATAATGCTTTCACTTGATCACCCGGCAGCCCATCAACAACTTTTCAATGTATGTATGGACGAACCCGTAGATTATAGAAAAATAGCGAACCACCTAGAAGAAACTAGGGGGCTACCTAACGTAGAAATCGCCACCGAATTTCATAGCACTTGGCTAGACAATACAAAGGCTAAGTTTCTGCTTAATTGGCGTCCAAAATTTGACCTACCCGGGATGATTGAGGCGGCATGGGACTATCAACGAGACCAAGATGATCCAAGAAAAATATGGTATCCCGGCTAAATCGTATTAGCTATTGGGCAACTGAAATTTATGCCAACGATCATAATATGGAAGAAGCTCAAGAGGCAGGTTTGCCCTAACTTCAGAATTCAGCCTCCATTCCAGCCTGCTATCAACTTTAGAGAGCGGAAGATCTTGAATGTATTTGCTCCAAGAAGCAGAAATAGTAAGTCGCTCACTGTCCTTTTTGTAAATACCTCGATGAATACTATTCCCGTTCCAAAACACGGCTTCGCCTGCTTTTAATTCAATTGTATGCTGTCCGGGTATATCTTCGTTTCTTGTTTCAAGTAAGCAGCTTCTTTCGTGCTCCGTTCGATAGCGTTTTTGGCTACCTGGAACAATTTGAAGGCAGGCATCATCCACCAAAGCCAAATGCCATCGCAAACCCGTTTGAGGTTTATTAAGTATTTCCAATTCTTGTGCTTCGGTTCCATCTCGCTCTTGACCCCCAAGATCTCGATGCCAGCCAAACCCCCAATCAGAATGGAGAGGGTTGGTAAAAATTAAAATCGCACCTAATGCTAATTCATAACCAATAAAAAAATGAACATAATCCATGATATTCTGAGAAAGTAAATGCCGAGCAAAGGAAGGTTCATCAAATTCAGGTGCAAGTAAGCCTCTAATGGCCCATGGCTCTCTGGCATTCTTATCAGCCCAATGTGTGAAAAGATCCACTTGACCGATACGTACTTTCTCCTTAGCCCGTCGGGCCGCTTCACGCAACTGAATTAACGTATCAGCATCCACCAAATCATCAACAATAAAAAAACCTTGCTCTTCATAAGCCTGTCTTTGCTCAATTGTGGGCATGGTAACCTTTCTTCAAGAAATATGACGAAATGATATGCTCTTTTTTGTATTAGTTCAAATTTCGATATAATATCTAACATAATTATTTTTCCATCTCTATACTTAAAGGCCTCAGATGGGACTGGACTGGAACACAATCGATCGCTTCGTTTTTGGAGAAGCTTGGACAAATTCTCTGATCAAATCACATGCAGAGATTCTATGCGAGCAGGTCGGCCCACGCTGGGCGACATCTGAGAGTGAGTTTGCCGCAGCAACATTCATCCGTGAACAGTTTTCAAAAGATGGGTTAGATAATCCAATCTTGGAAAGTTTCAACTTGCCAACTTGGTCTTATACCCATGCCCTTGCCAAGTTAGTTGAAATCGATTTTGCAATCGATTTACTCCCTTTTAATCGATGCCCCTCTTGTCGGCTTACCGCGCCTGTAGTGAATGTAGGATATGGTACAGAAGACATCCTAGACGATCAAAGGAATCACATACACGGTGCTGTTACTATAATGTATGTCGACTATGAGCCTTTCTCTCAGCCGATTCCTCTTTCAGATCGCTTATTCAAACTTGCGCAGTTAGGTGCTGTTGCTATTGTCTGCATTGATCCTAAAAACGGTAGGCGCATGGAATATCGCAGTGCAGGTGACTGGCGTATACCGGAGCGTGCTGAAGCACCTGTCCCTTGCGTTACAACATCACGCGAACACGGATCGCTACTAATGAAAAGTGCCGGAAAGATGTTAACGATTGAGGTTGACTCAACCTTTTACGATGCGAATACTCAAAATGTAGATGCCCACCTCAAGGGAAACCAATGGCCAGAAACACAACTTATTCTTGGAGGTCACCACGACACGGTTTTTAACTCGTCAGGAGGTAATGATAATGCCTCGGGTACTATCGCCGTCTTAGAAACGGCCCGAGTGTTAGCCACATTACGAAACGAATTGGGAATATCGCCAGGGTGCACTATCCGCTTCGCCACATTTAGTGCTGAGGAACAGCGCTTGGCCGGTGCAGCCGCATACGCCCAACAACACTGTAGTCAGAAAGATCAAACACGCTTGGTAATCAACCTCGATGAACTATCCACTGGATATATAAAAGGAATCGTTCTTGCATTTCCTCACCTACGTGCATTGATTCAATCGCAACTAGATTTGATGGGTGATGGACTTAAATGTCATGTTATGTCACAGTTAGATAGCACCTCTGATCATTTCCCGTTTCTTCGTCAAGGAATCGACGCATCTCACCTATGGCGTTGGCGCTTCCATGGTCGAAATTCTGATTCCAACTATCATCATGAAAATGCGGATACAGTTGATAAAATCAACGTGCGAGAGCTAAAAGAATATGTAGGACAACTATCCAGACTTTTATTGCGTTTGTCTTACGTTGACCCAAGTATCTGGCCAACAAGTCCTCAGACACGCGACTCAGTCGAATCGAGACTATTAAACGAGAGAGGCACAGTAATCCGAGTTTATTGAATTTTACTTCTCTGAACGTAAAACGCAGAATTTTCCGCGTAACCCCAGCTGACTACAGTTACCAAAAATCTGTCTTAATTTCAGGTCGTGACGTAAAGAAACATGACCAACGATGAGTAACTCTCCACCCGACCGCAATGCTTGATGTGCTTGATTAAAAAGCCGCCAAGGAACTGTCTTATCTATGGACTTTTGTCTATGAAACGGCGGATTACAAATTACTAAGTCAAGAGAATTTGACGACCATTCACTCAAACCGTCTGCCCCGATAAGACACGTCGATTGTTCAGGTATTATTCGTTCTATATTTTCCGCCACTGAAGCTAGTGCCATAAATGATTCATCAAAAAATAAAATTTCTGCAATTGGGTTTCGTACTGCAGCAATCAGGCCTAACACACCATTGCCACAACCTAGATCTGCTATACTTCGAGGTTTCTCACTACAGTCTATATAATCTATCAACAGCCTTGAAGCGTTATCCAATCGGGTACGCGAGAACACATTCGCGTGGTTAACTAATGCCCAGTTGGTCCCTTCTAATCTATACACCGTTGGGTAGGGGCTCTGCTCATTTCCAAGGGGTTCACCCAATTCACAAAAAATTAAACGTGCTTTCTTTTTGGCACGAGATGTCTGTGTATTTCCAAGGACACGTTCACATACTTCGAGCGTAGAAGTATGAATGTCACGTGTCATACCCGCCCCAATAATACGTGCATCAGGAGACAGATAGGGCCGTATTCTATAAAGCTCATCCTCAAGCAAAGACAGCGTCTTAGGAACCTTGAAGAGCAAAACCTTTATGTCACCTTGAGGGGATTGTAGCGTTTGCAGAAAATCTAATTGGGCTATTTCTATCGAATTATTTCGTAAATTCTCTTTTGTTGCTATCTGGGAAAGCAGCGAGTCGCTCAACAATTGTGGTTTAAAACCAGCCAGAGCCAAGGCTAGTGCACCTGAGGAATCATTCATCACTAATAGGCGATTCCCTCCCTCAATTATATTCTCGTCGGAAATATATTGAAGCATATATTCGTCAGCCGCGTCCCATGCCCGCAATGAATCTCTCTTAAAACTTGGGTAACGCTTTAGGGAAAACTCACCTTGCGGAACACACAGAATCCCCATTTAACTATAATTGCTTTCTTTATTCATAATAATCAAGCCAACATCAAACATTCTCTATTAAAATATGCCAATATAATTTAGCCTTTCGAATCAGGCCAAAAAAACACATATTGGTGTGCTTCGGGTCTCGATAAACATAACCAAGGAAACCTAATGTCTTACCACGTTTATATATCAAATGCTGCCAGCGCGTTTTTCTCGCACTTCATAATGGATGCAACCACCGGTGTCCTTGACCCTCAACCAAATATAGAATTAGAAGCAGAGCCAGGAGCTGTCGCCCAAAGTCCGCACAGTGCGCATCTATTTGTTGCCCTCCGTAGTGCAAAAAAACTTGTTAGCTACGCCGTAAACCAAAAAGATGGGATGTTAACCCAAGTGAACTCCAGTTCCCTTGAGGAGGGGCCTCCTTACCTATACGTTGACAACAGCGGAGCATATCTTTTGTCATCCTATTACGGTGGAGGAACCGTAGCTGTGCATGCTATCGATTCAGACCAACATATCTCTTCCGAACCCCTTCAAACCGTCGCAACGGATGCACATGCACACAGCATACAGACAGATCGCTCTAATAAGTTTGCCTTTGTGCCACACACCAATCCAGCGAACTCAATCTTTCAATTTAATTTTGATCCCAAGACAGGGAGATTAACAGCCAACGACCCGGAGAAAATCGAGCCCGCAACACCAGAAGGCCCACGACATTTTATTTTTCATCCAAACAAAGATCTACTCTACTCTGTCAATGAAAATGGCAGCACTATTTCAGCACACAGAATGGATCCAGATAAAGGCACACTTGAATCGTTTCAAGTAGTGTCCACCTTACCGGACGGTAAGCCCGTTGAAGGAAATACAACGGCAGAAATCGATATTACCCCAGATGGAAAATTTCTATATGGTTCCAACCGCGGGCACAATTCCCTTGCTTTATTCAGTATAGGTGACGATGGGAAGCTTACCCCTGTCGACCATTTCCCGACAGAAGACACTCCAAGGTTTTTCGCGATCGATCCCAGCGGTAAATTTATACTCTCGGTTGGTCAGGCATCTAACGGCCTACAATCCTACAAAATAAACCCTGAATCGGGTGCCCTTACACAATTGCAGCGGCACATGGTAGGAGATAGCCCTCTCTGGATTACTTTCGTTAAAAAAGAAAAATAGTTAGTAATCAATCGTTAATGGATTATCCACACCGACCGCTTGGTCGATGTGGGTAAATCCATCGCGCTCCAATAACCCCAGTAAGCCTGTATTAAGTTGACGAACAATGTTAGGACCATTGTAAATCAATGCCGTATATATTTGCACTATTGATGCACCTAAGCGAATTTTTCGGTACACATCTTCAGCATTGCGGATTCCCCCCGACCCAAAAAATACATATCGTTTGCGATCTACATTCTTATACCAAAATGCTAACGCAGCGTCCATCACGGATTGGGTCGGTGCACCACACAAGGTACCAGGCAGGTCACGTACTACTGAAGTCGGTGTTTCAATAGGGTAGTTCTTGCCTGGAGGAATATTAAAAACAAATCCACGAACTGCTTTGCAGTTTTCTATAGCGCGCAAAGTACGCTCCATCCGCTGACCATCATTATGGGCTGTCAGCTTGAGAAACACAGGCGGCAAATTCTCAATTTTTTCACACTCGTCCATAAGAGACTTTAACGTTGCCGAATCATCAAACGCACTTTCTCCGGCAGAAGTATTCGGACAATTCAAATTCAGTGCTATATAATCCGCAGTACCCCCAAGTAGTCGAATCGATTCTACGTATTCAGCTACAATTTGTTCATGCGTAGAAGACTTACCCGTATTTGTCTCAACGATGTTGACTCCCATTGTTCCCTTGTACGAACAATGGCGGAGTCTCTCTCCAACAACTTTCGCTCCTTCGTTTGGAACACCATAATTAACAATTATTGCTTCATCTTTAGGCAAACGAAATAAGCGCGGTCGCCTATTCCCTTTCGATGAATAGGCAGACACTGATCCTACTTCAACATGTCCAAAACCTAATGCTTCAAGTAAAGAAACAGCACGTCCATTCTTGTCAAATCCCGCTGCTAAGCCGATAGGATTGTCAAAAACAATATCACCTAAGCTTACTTCAAGGCGCTCATCATCGACTTTGTAGTACCTACGCAACCACCTAATAGCCCATCCAACTCCACCTACAGATTCACTGACTGCTATGGTACGATCATGTATCCATTCAGAATCTAGTTCAAATAATATCGGGCGCACCAAACGACGAAACAAAAAACTCACTTTAACTTTCTCTCTTTGTTGCTCTATTTATAAGGTAGAAGTAATATAACTTTCCACGGAGGAACTGATAATGATAGGAATAATCGGACTTGGGCTGGCAGGCTCCGCATTGTGCAGACGTTTTCTTGAAATGGGTTTTGAGGTTGTCGGCTACGACATCAATCCCATAGCAACAAATCAGGCTAAACGATCTGGTGTTCAGATTTCCAACTCGCCAAAACAGATAGGCCTTTTGTCAAATATCATTTTACTTTCATTGCCAGATTCCGCAATAGTAGACCTGGTTATCGAAGGCCCCAACGGCCTTTTAGAAACAATATCTGAAAACTCATTAATAATAGATACCACTACTTCCGACCCCAATGCCTCGGCTAAATTGGCACAACGACTCAAGAAATATAATATACGATTCGTGGACGCTACAATAGTCGGATCGAGTAATGAAATTGAAAATGGCTCTGCTGTCCTCTTATGTGGAGGCCCTAAAAAAGATATTACGGAAAACAAAGAGCTATTTGCAGTTTTTGCTAAACAGTGTTTCCACATGGGTGAAAATGGAAAAGGTGCGCAAACTAAACTAGTAGTCAATTTAGTCTTGGGACTCAATCGACTTGCTCTGGCCGAGGGAATAAATTTAGGAGAAAAAATTGGGCTAAACTCCAATCTGCTCTTAGAAGTGCTAAAATCTGGCGCCGCCTATTCCCGAACGATGGACCACAAAGGGGAGAAAATGATTAACAACGACTTTGATCCCCCGCAAGCAAAATTAGCCCAACATCATAAAGATGTTGACCTTATTCTAAAACTGGCTCAACAAATTGGTGCCTCTGTCCCATTAACCCAAACGCATGAGAAAATTTTAAAAATGGCCCGTCTTAGTGGATTCGGTGAGTTGGACAATTCGGCTGTGATCCAGACTTTACGCAACATAAACAATAAAGAAATATAAATGTCGTAAGAAAGAGAAGTACTTATGCCAACAATCTTTGGTTTTACGCTCGTACCCATAGTGCTATCGTTAATGGGCTGTGGAGATCCTTGTGTGTCTGAAATAGACCAAAGAGTACTTATGCTGGCCGCCTCAGAGCCTGGGGCCGAACTATTACCTTCCGGATTAATCTATCGAGAATTGAAACGTGGTTTGGGACCTGGACCTGGCCTAAACGACAAAGTTCATGTTAGATACACTGGTATGCTAGCTGATAGTACTGTATTTGATTACACTGTAAAATATCGCAGTCCACGAAAAATCGCATTGAAAAATGCCATTCCGGGTTGGGTGGAAGGACTACAAAAAATGAATTATGGTGCCAAAGCCAAGCTGACCATACCGCCACATTTAGGTTACGGGAAACGGGGTAAAAAATTCTCTGTTCCTGGATGCGCTATTCTAATTTTCGAGATTGAATTGTTGGGAATTGAAAAATCCGTACCGATTGAGACAACAGAAGGCTAATCCTTATTATCTGCGATAGTGACCTTGTTAGGAGTTACTCGATCGGATAATAACCTTATCTGTTCAGTAAGAAGGTTAGTATTGTCGATAACGAAAAAATCACCTTCAACCTGCACTAATCTCTCCAGTGCATTAATGTCAGATAATCGTTCATTATCATACATATTGAAATCCCCACCCACCTGAGCTAACATTTCAAGCCCTCGCAAATCCGTAAGCTTTTTATTGGCATATAAATTAAAGTTCCCAACTACCTTCTGTAACTGAACAAATCCTAATAGACTCGTTAAACGTTCGTTTCCATATACAGACAGATCCCCAATGACCTGTGAAAGTCCACTCAAATCTTCGATTCTGTCTAGGGTCGCATGACGCCCTATTCTTACGTGTCCACCCACATACTTTAAATTCGATATCTTTTCAATTATCTCTAGAGAGTAATTATTCTCCATAATAAAATTTCCACCCACATACTCTAGACGTGACAAATCTTCGATCAGTTTAATAGAGGGGTTAAATTCAATAATGAAATCTCCTGTAATACGTTCAAGATTATAAAGATCTTCGACATCCTTTAGCATATTGTTGTTATGAACATGTAGATGACCTCCCACATTAGTAAGCTTTGCTATGGCAGCCAGGTCAACTAACATTTCGTTATGGTGAATATTGACATCACCACCCACCGTCTGGATAAACATATCTTCTATTGATCCAAGTTTTTCATTGTTATGAATATGAACGGTACCACCAATCGTTGTTAAATCTGCCAATCCCTGGAAATATTCCAGATCTTCGTTTTCAATAATGCTTAGGTCACCCGAAACGGCCGTCAGATCGGATAAACCTTCTAAGGAAGAGCGAGTAACTTGAGTGATTAATAAATTCCCTGCAATAGAATAACTACACCCTCCTTTTCGTTCGAGAGCTGCAATGTCACGAACTGAACGAACGGCAAAATCACCACTAAGCACCTGCGAGACACATTCGCCATTACTGCCTTCGTTTAATAAACTTTCACCTTCACAGCCGAAAAAACCAGCAGACAAGGTCACCGGCAACATAATCGCCCATGGTTTAATTTTCTTCACAGTTACTCCTTTTGGCCTGGTTAAAACTTTGTTGAGCTAATGTAGCCAAATACATAAGTTAGGTCACTCATGTAATAACACAGCTGCATTATTTTTTAATAATTTGTACTACTAAATACCGAAACAGAAAATGAAGAATAGACCAAGCTTCCAAATCTCGATCAACGATGTTTTAATCTTCATTTAATTGATAATTGACTGGGAGGATGAGCTATGCCAAAAATAACATTCATTGGCGCTGGCAGTACTGTATTTGCAAAAAACATACTAGGCGATTGTATGTGTACGGATGCTTTACAAGATTCGGAGATCGCGCTTTTTGACATCAACAAAGGTAGACTCAACGATTCGGCCATGGTAATGCGCGGTTTGAACAAAAAAATAAATCATGGACGTGCAAAAATTAATACTTACCTAGGCCAAAGCCAACGGAAAAAAGCCCTTCGCGGAGCAGATTTTGTAGTAAACGCAATTCAAGTCGGGGGATACGACCCGTGTACCATAACAGATTTTGAGATCCCAAAAAAATATGGGCTACGACAAACTATCGCAGATACAATTGGGGTCGGTGGTATTTTCAGAGTCCTGCGAACATATCCTGTAATGTTGGAATTCGCGCGCGAAATGGAAAAAGTTTGCCCGGACGCGTGGCTTCTTAATTATACAAACCCTATGTGTGCCCTTACGGGTGGCATTTTGCGCCAAACCTCCATCAAGGCTGTTGGTTTGTGTCATTCCGTTCAGGCTTGCGCCTCTACCTTACTTCGAAATATGGAGATGTTGGATGAAGTAGAGAATTTACAGTGGAAGATTGCCGGGATTAATCACATGGCTTGGTTGCTCGAAATTACAGATGGTGGCAAAGACCTCTATCCCGAGATCAAGAAACGTGCGAGACAAAAACTATTAAGTTGGCGAAAAGGTCCTGAGAAAAATTTCGATATGGTGCGCCTCTATATGATGCTTAATTTCGGTTATTATATCACCGAATCGTCGGAACATCTTTCCGAATATCTTCCGTATTTTATAAAAAAGAGTTATCCCGATTTAATCGAAGAATTCAACATTCCTCTCGACGAATATCCACGGCGATGTATCAACCAGATCGAACGTTGGAAAGAACACAAAAAGTCCTTGCGCGGAAACGGTTTAACCCATAAGCGCAGCCACGAATACGGATCTTTTATCATGGAAGCAATGACGACGGGTAAACCCATAGTGATTGGCGGAAACGTTCTAAATCAAGGGTTAATAACGAACTTACCAAGCAACGCTTGCGTCGAGGTGTCTTGTCTTGTCGATAAAAACGGAATACAGGGAACTTATGTGGGTGACCTGCCCGAACAGTGTGCAGCGCTAAACCGCACAAATATTAACACGCAGCTATTAACACTGGAGGCGGCTTTCACTCAAAACAAAGATCACATCTACCAAGCTGCCATGCTTGATCCACATACGTCCGCTGAACTTTCAATAGACGATATTCGTTCCCTATGTAATGA
>CEUA01215337.1_pt1 | contig 12733 bp, 10 predicted proteins | sample 361541 | NCBI WGS metagenome assembly CEUA01 (sample SAMEA2623079, study PRJEB7988) | marine metagenome | isolation source: saline water (ENVO:00002010), including
CAAAGCTTTGCGAAGTTCTAGCCCGTTCAACCTCGGAATTCTCTCGCTCTTTCCATCGAGCCAAAATATCTGGTAGGTTATTTTTAACGTGTTCCTCATCGCTCAAAACCGAGTCAGGATTTACGCCGAGTTTTTCGGGGGGCAGCAATTCGTCGCGCTTATCATCCAGACTATAGCCATCGCTCTCTAATTCATAAAACCAAACCTGGTCAGTACTACCCCCTTTTGTAAAGACGAGGATTGCCGTTGAGACACCTGCATAAGGCTTAAAGGCACCGCTAGGTAAACTGACAACAGCTTCCAACTGATTAGTCTCGATAATTAATTTTCGAATTGAAACATGTGCATTTGAAGCACCGAATAATACGCCGTCTGGAACGATCACGGCACACCTTCCCCCTTCCTTCAATAAACGTAAAATTCGAGCTAAAAACAACAACTCTGTTTTCTTAGTTTTCACAACTCTATAAATCTCAGGGCTTACTCCATCAGAATCTAATTGGCCCTTAAATGGGGGATTCGCTAATACGACATCAAAGGCTTCATGTTCTAGCTTAGGAAATTTTTCACTGAAACTTTGGGAAAGAGTATCTTGATCAAATATCAACGGATCAGTCACGCCATGCATAAATAGATTCATAGCAGCTATTCGTAACATCGTACTGTCAAAATCGAAACCATGAAGCATATTAGACTGTATGTATTTCCATTGCTCTGGCTGCAATTTATCACCAGTGAATAATTTCTTTACAGTGGCGTTTCCGTCCTCATCTAACCCATCTACTTCTATCACTCCCTCTTCTGTTGTATTTGTTTCTCTGAGGTATTCAATAGTCGCCACTAGAAAGCCTGAAGTACCACAAGCTGGGTCTGCAACAATCTCATCGGGCATAGGCTCTAGCATCCCCACCATGAGTTGTATTAAGTGTCTTGGGGTACGAAATTGGCCATTAATCCCCGAAGTGGTTAATTTACTTAAGAGATATTCATATAAGTCTCCTTGAATGTCCTTATCATCAAGAGGAAGCTCATTTATCAGCGTAATTGCTGTTTTTAATAAAGCAGGGTTTTGAACATCAAGACGCGCATCCTTCATGTGCTCAGAAAAACTTGAGTCTTGGCCTACGTTTCGCAAATGCTTAAAAATATCTTCCCGAACCAACACCATTAGTTCGTCAGAGTCTCCAATGTTCTTAAAATTGGACCACCTTAAGTGCTGCTCATCGTCGCCAAATCTCCGGGTAAAGGTTTTACCTGTTCGCCTTGACCTGATTTCGTCACGGGTTTCATGGATATCAAGCAACCTTATAAATAATAAATAGGTTACCTGCTCAATTACCACCAACGGATTCGATATACCACCCTGCCAGAACTGTAACCACAGATGATCGATTTTTGCTTTTAATTTAGAACTCGTCATTTAGTTTATCCGATCCCTTCTCATTGACTTTCTTCCGGCATTTTTGCTGGCGTATCACCAAAACTTTTAATTACAGCTATAAGATCATTAATCTGCTGTTCACTATCAAATAAACTGTCAAACTCTCCAACTGCGGCAAACGGCATTTCATATAGCATTTCAATTTCTATTGGACCACCGTCTTTAATTTGCCGGGTAAGCATTCTAATAAACTGGGTCTGGCGAGAGTCAAGACTCGGATAATCGCCGAGAAACTTTGCAAACTTTTTGTTTACAGCCTCAGAATCCATCCCGATCACGGTTCTCAGAATTTGCTCAAGGGGAGCTGCAGTTTCATAAAAACTCTTTAACGTGGACAAGTCTACATCTGCATTCTTCGTATGGATCAGAGCATTCAATTGTTCAAGCTCTTTCTCGGATACGCCCATTCCTTGCCTTATTTTCTTTATAACCGTATTACTCTCAAAACTACTTTCCAGTATTTCTACGACCTTGGAACGGTAAGCTTTCATTTCGATAGCTTTCAAGTGCGTGACTTGTTGTTCCGAGCGCTCGTCCGTATCCTCGATATCTATCACTGGAGGATCAAGCGGCTCTGAACCCTGCTTTTCCCGGTACTTCATAATGCCACGCAGTTCTTCGCGCACATCCTCAATATCTGAAAACGTCGCTTCCCTCCACCAATTTAATTCACGGCAGCTCTTTATGAGCGGACCTTTAGCTTTAACTTGATTTAGATTCATCCGAAGCGTATGAAGCTGATTAGATGCAATGGCAATTAAGTTATCAAAGTCGGTGGATCCAAGTAACTTCTCTTTTTGTATTTGACTGAGTAAGAGATCCCACTGATAAGCGCCACTATGAGTTCTAATGTCAACCCACCGCATTAGAGGAGCAATTTCTATTCTCATTAAGCGTACAGTTTCTGGCGCAAAACGTTCGATTGTCTCCAGATTTGACAATTGCTTTTTAACTCTCCATTTGTCTCGAACTGCTATTGTTTCATCTGGGAGACTAGCAATAGTCTTATGCAACCAACTAACCAGTCGCATAAAGCCGTCTTGTTCGACTTCCTGTATTGCAGTTTCCGCGAGCAAAATTTGCGCTTCAAACAATCTTTCCATCAAAGATTTTGATTGATCTACCTGGACTGGGCGTGCCTTCATTCGGTGGTATTCAACAACACCCCAGTGATCAAAAATTTGAAATTTCTTTTTATGTTTACCCGGACCGAACAAGTTATCGCATCTTCGAGTACCTCTACCGACCATCTGCCAGAATTTAATAGGCGACTTCACAGGGCGAGCGAATACTAGATTCACGATTTCAGGAACATCTATTCCTGTATCGAGCATATCAACTGACAATGCAATTGTGAGCTCGGAGTCAACAACCTTAAACTTTTCTATTAACTTTTCTGCTCGAGGATCATAATGATCTATGACTCGACAGAATTCACCATGATACTGAGGAAACATATCATCGAAAAGTTCTCCAAGTAAAACAGCATGTTTATGGTTTCTTGCAAAAATAATAGTCTTACCCAAGGTTTGTCCATCAGCCTGACGAATTCCGTTTTCCATCAGATTTCGCAGTATTTTGCGATTGGTATCCTTGTTAAAAACTGCTTGGTCGATTTCGTTGCTGTCAAAATCTATCGAGTTAGGATCAATACCTTGTTCCTCCAGCTCAATTACTTGCTCTGGAGTAAGGCCATTCCCTTTAATACCTTCCCGCAAAAATTTTGTGGTATGTTTAACCACTGAATAAGGTACTGCCCACTTCTCCTTGACAGCTTCTTGTAACGGGTATTCAGAAGTGGGATTACCCATCTCACACCCGAATAATTGGCATGTTGATCTATTGATCATTTCAACTGGAGTTGCGGTCAGTCCAATTTGTAGTCCATCAAAATACTTAAATAACTCGCCATAGAGGTTATAAATGCTCCTATGAGACTCATCGGCAACAATTAGATGAAAAAATCCCGGATCAAACTTTTCATAATTTTTTAACATTGTTGGGTAAGTAGCTACCGCTATGGTTTGGTGAAAAATTCCTTCTTTCAAACTTTGAGAAGAAATTACTGTTACGGTTTCATCAAGAAGTTGAGAAAATGTCCCTTTTGCTTGCTTAACCAGTTCCTTTCGATCACACAGGAACAAGATATTCTTCGCCCAGCTTGCCTTAAGTAAGACATCCGTGATTGCAACAGCCAGTCGAGTTTTACCTGTTCCCGTTGCTTGAACTACTAATGCTTTCCTTTTGCCGGTTTGAAAACTTTCGCTTACACGCTTGAGCGCTTCGTGCTGATAAAGACGATCATCACTTATTATGCCACTCCTTGGGGATACACTATTTAGTGACTTACGCTCAGTACGTTGCCATATCAAATACTCCAAGCTACTCTTCGAGTAAAATCCATAGAGTTTACGGGGCGGATAAGCTTTGTTTTTAAAATCATCCCAGATAAAAATCTCATGTCCATTGGTATAGAAAATTATGGGACGCTGCCCGGTCATCTTTTCTAATCCATCCGCGTACAGTTTTGCTTGTTCCTTCCCTTTCTCTGCACTTTCGGCGGTTTTCTTTGCTTCGATCACTGCTAGCGGTTTTGAATCACTACCCAAAAGGACGTAATCGATCTGTCCTTCCCCTGATTTTGTAGGCTGATGCAACACAGGGTACTCTATATCTACCTGGTGCTTATCCTTGACTGACCATCCAGCTTGTTCAAGTTGGGTATCAATAATATATTTCCTAGTTTCTTCTTCGCTGAATTTCAATTCGTCAGCAACTTTTTGCCCCCTTTCAGCCGCCTTTTGTAAAGTCTCTTTCGACGGCTGTTCCCGTCTCAACTGAGCGGATCGTTCTCTCTCAGATTTTAGCTCTTGTAAAAGCGCCTCCATCTGTAATTCTTGCCTTGCATGCTTTTCCAAAAGGGCTTTGCGCTCCTTTTGATATTCAGATTTAGCAGAGCGAGGTAGTTCGAGCTGCTGAAACGCTTCTTTAATCTTTGCAGGCTCATTCGCGTAAATTTCGAATAGCCACTTCCCAAGGGCAAAGGCTTCTTCCAATAACCAGAGTGCGCTCGCAACAGTTACCTTATTTCCATGGACAGCTTTATTTCCATTAATACGTAACGCGTGAAGTTTGGAACAAACTACGCTGGGCACCGCCTCTTTAAAAACTTCATCATTGAGTAAATCGACAAGCTTATCTGAATCGGATCTCATTAATTTGAGCTTCATGTAAAGCACACCTACAATTCCTTCGGCATAGGTGCGTAATTTCGCATGAGAACTTTGTGGGTCAGCATAGGCATAAAGCTCAGCAAATCCTGCTAAGCTAGCTAGTTCTGGCCAATCCTCTCTCAGGAATTCAAAATTTTTCGATTTCATCAGATTGTATTTACTCATTACTTGCTAAAAAGCAATTAACGTACCAACTACAAATTTTATTTTATTACCATTCTATATTGTGCTTTTTGAGTCTCTTTGTCAGAGTCTGATTATAATCAGAATAACCTAATTTCGCTGACGCTTCTTTCTTAGTTAATTTCTGCGCTCGAAGACTCAGTAGCTTTTTCTTTTCCAAATTCTCACAGAATTCCGTTAAATTTTCGATCGCCTCAACATCTATATCAAAACTACGCCCATCTTTTTCAATACCTTCTGAGTAAAATTCTTTTTCTATATCAAGCCGCTTTATATAGCCTCCCTCAACCCATATGGCGCAGGACGTGAGGACTGATTCTAACTCTCGGACATTGCCAGGCCAATCGTAGTCTAACAAAGCTTCATTCGCGCCTTTTGACAGAGTTTTCTCGACATAATCAGAGCTGTTCTTTTTTAATTCTTTGTTAATTTTATCGAGAAAAATTGTGCTTAATAATTTGAGATCTTCAGGACGTTCTCTTAACGCTGGCAATTTTATTTTAATAACGCCGACACGGTAGTATAAATCAAGGCGAAACTTCTTTTCCTTAACTAGTTCTAACAGATTTTGATGCGTCGCACAGACCAACCTAAAGTCAACATCGATTTCCTTTTGGCCACCTACTCGCCTGATTTTCTTCTCCTGGAGAACTCTCAAAAGTGCGCGTTGTTGCTCAAGTGGCATCTCGCCTAACTCATCCAGAAATACGGTTCCCCCATTTGCGAGTTCAAAAATACCTTTTTTGTCAACTGCTCCAGTAAACCCACCCGCCACAGATCCAAACAATTCAGTTCCAATAAGATCGCCAGGTATAGCCCCGCAGTTAATCGCCTCAAATGGTTTTTTACCTCTACCGCTAATACTATGAACCGCACGCGCAAATAATTCTTTGCCCGTTCCTGATTCTCCTAATAGTAATACTGGATGCGGAGCAAGCGCTGTTCTTGTAGCCCTTGTTCGAGCCTCCTCAATGGCTGGGCTGCTTCCCAGAATTTTGCCAAAAGCAGAGTCGTCGTCTGCTCTGTCTGGAGCACGTGAAACTTGTGCGCTAATAATTTGATCTATGTTTTTTTCACTTTCACTTATCTTTTTTGAGATTTCGATCCTAGAATATCCCGAATAATCTCTATTAGCTTGGATAAGAATAGAAGGCGTGAATAGGGATTTAGCTAACATAATCCAAGTTGCAGCCATGGCTGGCGTCCCTGGAGTGACATATAGATAGACTTCGCGATCTACCTCATCTTCAAAGATCGAACGCAATACCTGTTCGCTAATTCTCCATAGCATAGAATAATTTGTCGGATCTTTTAGATTTGACTGAGAATCTATTGAAAACTTAACCTTCGGCACTCTCCTTTTCAGGTATCTTTCATACGCTTTCGATTCTTGCTCTGCGTAGTTACAAAGGAGAATAGCCGAATCAAAATCCCGCGTATTTAGGGCCGTGCCAACCGGACCAAGAACTCCGTCCCCTTCAGCTCTTAAATCAGCTCTTCCTACCCAAGAAACAAGTAATTTTTCCATCCCCAAATAATAACATTTATTATTTTTATATAATATTTATTATTTAATTAAAAATCTTAAATCGAAATATTTCTTCAAAATAACTCCGTTTATTTCACGCATTCATTCAATTTAATTATTTAAATCAATCACTTAATTTTATTTTCAACTAAATATATGGAATTGGCACGCTGCATGCTTTAAGGGAATTAACAATACAGAAAATTGAGACTGACAAGTAGCTATGACTGAAACCGAAAATTTCCAATTCAAAACAGCTGGAGAACAGATCCAGGAACTCGCCTCCAAGTTGTCGGAACACATCGCGCCAGAGCTGATTTATGAAGCAATGTTTTACACCGCGGTAAGAGCAGAGCTGCGCTATGCAGGGAATAAAGAACTTTCCATCGCGCATTTAATGGCAGTTATGGCGCATGCGATTAAGAACGAAGAGGACGAGTACGCGAAAAATAACGGCACTTTGTTGAGCTTGTCGGAAAAAAAAACATCGGATGCCGCACATTGAATAGAAAAAAAGAAAATTGTCTTATTTTTTCAAACAACACAGGGGAAGCATTTGACTAAGCCAAATACTTTTAAACTAATCTACTCAGAGCTGCGTGAAGCACTGGGTGAGAACGTAGCAGCAGAGGAAGTTTTAGCCTGCGCGCAATTAGTTCTCGACGTGACGGATCCTGAAAAATCCGTTGGTTATTCATCACGCGAAGCTCGTAATACGCTGGAATCAACTCCAGTTTACGAAATCTTCGAGAAAAGGGGCTGGCAACTCGTTGCTAGCGACATTCATCAACCAAGAGAGGAAAATCCAGCGCCTTCGCGTCACGATTTCTTCCGCAACGAATTAGGTCTCAGTGACCTTAGGATGTGCGCTTAACACTGGAGCTGGCAATTAGTTGCCAGCCTGTTCACCACGGAAAGTTCGCGTCTTCGTGGCGCGATTTTCCCAACAACTTAATAGGTCTAAATGACCCAAGGACGTTCAAATGAGTCAGTTAAAATATGGTTCAAAATTAGCGCTTAGAGAACACTTGTTTTCTGGAAATCCAGCTAACCAGCTCGATTCTCTATTAATTTTCGGAGTGCAACATTTGTCTAGAGAGATAGCAAGATTAAGAGCTGAAGGCGAAGTAATTAAGTCGAGAAGAATTCCTTATATAAAAGCAGTTCGACAAATCAACAACTATGTGGCATTTGCTCCACCCAAAGATTTACCCATTGAACAAATTATGCTCACCGAATACTGGATAAGCAAATGAATCGTTTATTTTCCAAAAGACAACGCCGTCTTCTCTATGCCATAGCCGGCGGCAAGTGCGCGAAGTGCGCTGCAAAGCTTAATGGGAACTTTCATGCTGACCATCAAATTCCTTTCTCGGAAGGTGGTCCAACTAACACAGCAAATGGGCAAGCACTATGTGCCATATGCAATTTGAAAAAAGGAAACCAAATTGAGCATTAAAACACTCAGGCCTTGGCAAGCAGACGCCTTAGCTAAAGCGATCAATTGGTTTACCAAACCAACACCTGAAATAGGACTCAAACTTGCCAAGCGCTTTCTTATCAATGCGGCGCCCGGTGCCGGCAAGACAATCGCAGCCAGTGTCATTGCCGAAAAATTAATTTCACTCGACCTCGTCGATCGAGTCATAGTGCTAGCTCCACTTGCTGAAGTAGTAAATCAGTGGAGCAATGATTACAAAATGGTCACGGGGCGTTATATGGGTAAAGTAACGTCTGCAGACGGTGATCTGAGCGCCATGGGAATTGATATTTGCGCCAGTTGGGCGGCTGTTCAAAATATGGCGGACGTATTGCAGGCCGTTTGCCAAAATTCTCGAACACTTGTTATCTGTGATGAAGTCCACCATGCCGCGGTAGAAGCGACTTGGGGTGCAAGCGCGGGCAGTGCTTTTAATGACGCCGAATATGTTCTGCTTTTAACCGGCACGCCAATTAGATCAGACGGCGAGAAATCTGTCTGGATGGCCTATGACACGAAAGGCGCTATCAATCATCCTAAAGAGGGTTCTTACACAATATCCTACGGCGAATGCGTTGATTTAGGGTACTGCCGACCCGCTTCCTTTCATCGACACGAAGGTCAATTTTCGGTTGAAGTAGGCGGTGGTCGCTCAATAAACATTTCTGGCCACAAACCCGCGGACCTCTCAGCAGGGGAAAAAAGAGTTCCAGGGCTAGAGACTTCTTTAAAGTTTTATAACTTAGCAAAAGCTCCACAATGGGAGAGCGATGGTGTAACTCCATTAAACGGTTGCTTCCAATGGACAATGATGGAGGGAGCCATAGAGAAACTAAATGACCTCAGACTGAGGATGCCAAATGCTGGAGCGGTAGCGATAACACCAAATATCCAAATGGCTAAATTCGTGGCTGACATCCTCGAGATACTAGAAGGCGAACGACCCATTGAAGTAAATAGTAATTTGCCTAACGCAAGCAACAAAATTAATGCATTCAGAAATACGGATAAGCGTTGGATAGTTTCTGTCGGCATGATCTCTGAGGGTGTTGATATCAAAAGGTTACGAGTCCTTACCTATTTACCTAACGCGCTTACGGAACTTGCGTTTAGGCAAGCGGTTGGTCGTGTAGTGAGAACTACTGGGCCTAATGACGATACCCGCGCTTATGTAGTAATGCCTTCTTTCGAAACTTTCGACACTTTTGCTCGCCGCATCGAAGACGAAATGCCGATCGCTCACCAAAAAGATCCAGGCAAACCTAAGAAGAAAACATGCCCAGTCTGCGGCGAAAAATGTGAGTTAGGTGCTCACCAATGCCAATCTTGTGGGCATGAGTTTCCGAAAGCGCCCACCCACTATAAACCTTGCAGTGAATGCTCCGCGTTAAATCCTATCAGCGCAAAAAAATGTCAGGTCTGCGGTGAGGAGTTTGGCACAAAGTTTACCTTAACTCTGGACCAAGCGCTGAGAGCGGGAGCAATCGCAAGAGGCATGGATTTATCTGAGGATGAAGTCAAAGCCGCAGAAAAGATGGCTCCTCATATCAGGAGCAATTGCCTTAAATCAGGAGATGAAAAACTGGTTAGGATCGTGAGAATACTGCCAGAAGAGACATGGTCGAGGCTCAGCGAAATAATCTCAACCGCACCCAAATAATTGCTACGGGAGAGAAGACATGCATTACACAACTAATTTAAAGAAGGTAATTATGCCCCGGATTCATCAATGGATAAATAAGCGAGAACCAGCGGTAAATGGGCCCCATAAAGGCAAACCTATACCCAACAATGTGCTGCTCTTTGATCGATATATAAAAAACTAGAACTTTGCAGCAGGTTTAGAAACTGAACTTACCGAATTTAAATAGAGAGGTGAAAACTTGAAATTACGATGCCCTAAATGCAATGAAGAAAGTGAGCTTGATAGTTTTCAAAAACACTATGAACAAGGTGAACTTGATCAACTCAAAGCAAAACTATCTGCTAATGATTTTAGTTCGGAGGAAGCAAGGAAACTCAAAAACGAAGTAGTCCAATTAAAGTGTGAGTTAGATCAAGCTAGAGAGGAGGCAAAAGCCGCAGAGGTTAAAGCGAGTGAATCTGATTTAATGATCGATCGAATTGGCAAAAAAAGCCGCGAAGTAACAAGAGCAGCTTCGAGATCTAATTCAGAGCTAGAAGGCGAGGCAGCCGAGCTTCGATTGGAACAACAAGTAAGAGGAAATTTTCCTGACGATAATATTGAACCGATTGCAAAAGGCGCTCCGGGGGCTGACATTATACAAAGCGTAACAACAAAAAGCGGTCGCAATATCGCTACAATAATTCTTGAATCAAAAACCGGATATAAAAGTTTCCAGTCAAAATGGATTACAAAACATAGCCAAGATATTAACGATCATGATGGAGATGTAGGAATTCTTGTAACAGATGTCTTTCCGGCAAATTCAACGGGCGTTCCTGCATATCAATCGCCCGATGACGATAGGATTTGGGTTTGTCATCCCGACTTCGCCTTAGTGGCTATCAAGTTAATTCGTGACGGCTTAATAAAAGAAAACAAACAAAAAGTTGTCACCAAGCATGCTACGGAAACCACAAAAGATTCAGTCTACAAATATATGACTGGCGATTTCGTTGATCAGTTAAAGCTTCAGATAAAAGTCAAACTTGAAATGGAAGCAATATTAGAGAAAGAGAAAACTGCGTACCTTAGTCGGCTGAAAGCTCGGAAGAAGCATCTTGATCTCTTAACATCATCTATTGTGGATATCGTTGGAGTTGTAAGCGCAATAGGATTACCAAATTTTGAATTAGAGCAAATAGTAGCGCCCAATTCAGATTAATTCATCAATAAACCAAAGGTAATAATGAAAATTGATACTGTAGAAAGCATGTCCATCTATGATTGAGGTCGGCGTAATTATTTTTATCGTGATTACATTGCCATTATGGTTGCCAGTAACAATAAGTATAGCCAGTTTTGGATTTCGAATAGTTATCTGGTTAATGTTAATTGCTTCACTCGTTTTTATTCTGTTGACGTAAAAATTATTAGGTAAAAGAACTTAGATGATCACCGAATCAACAATGCTAGCGGACGACTTCGAAGATGAAGTGTTAAGTTTACTCAAAACGTTTAATGCAATGGGGTGGGGAAAAACCAAACAAAATCTGCGAACAGACCTAGAATCATTATTAGCGGGAAAAAATTATATTTCTTTCTCTGCAAGCTATACGGGATATTTAGTAGGGACAGTTGGCGCCTCATATCTCTATGATGTTCCACTATATAAACGAGGTCATTTATCAAATTTTAGAGGAAAAAGAGTTCGTATAGTTTGTACGGGAAGTGGTAGCTGGAGATTTGGCTATATGGCCGGGATAGTATGCGATACTCCTGAGGATAAACTCATTGTAAAGCGCCGCCAACCCAAAAATATCTATACTTTTCCCGACTATGTACATGGACATAAAACTTTATACAAATCTCCACGTTTTATGGTTTTTGAAACCAATAGTTCGATTCGAATATTTTCTAAAAGGGAACCTAATGGGTTCATAAATACCAGCGGATGGGACTCTATTTTAGTGGACGGAAAAATCGGAAGGCCAGTAGCAATCCTATATCACAATCCGGATGGTTCCATAAGAAGCAAAAGGACAGGCAGTTTTTGGTCAGAAAGTGTTTATTCATCGTTGCGGGAGGCGATCGATGAGCTTAAATATTAAAGGTTCGAGTCTGCACTTAAAGGTACTGGGTGCTACTATATCTGAAGTCAGTAATTTGGCTCGATTGTTGAAAAAATTTAAAAGTACATCCTTAAAAACAAGTTATGGGTTATAGGCTAATGGCTAAAAAATTAGTGGAATGGCGCGAAGCAAATCTCAAGTCTCACTACGACCGTCATCCGGCTAGCGAAAAACACAAAGCATGCTGGTGTAACTTGACGGGGCACGACCCAGATTTGGGGTCTATTACCATCTTCAAATACGAAGACGAAAGCTTAGAGGTTGTTGAGAATAGATGGTTAGAATACGAAGCAAAATGGTTATATAAATACAATGTGCCGGAAGAACACCGGTATGAGCCACAGAGTAATTATTATGTAGACGATCGAATGGTGATTACAATCACTATCAACGATGATAAGACCAATAAGGAATACATAAAAACTTGCTACGATCATCATTTTTCCCCAGAGGGGTATATCAAGAAGAATGAAAGAAAAAAAATGCTGCGGGGTGAGCTTCAGGATCGCTACTTAAAGAACCTAAAGGATCTTGAAAGTTGTAGAAAAATAAAACCAGGCAGCTTACGGGTTATCCACGATGAATCCAATTAAAGAAATCAATGCAATGGAGCGTCGAGTGAAGTACTGGACACCTGACTCTGATTGGCAAATCCAAGTGACCGACAGCACCCCCCCAGCTCAAATTGCACAAAAAATTATTGAAAGCTCAACTATCTCTCAAGTAAGAGTCGGCTATGCCCTGCGAGAACTGTTCATTGCTCTGGGTAAACTTTTTCAGCTGTATAACACTGCTGATCAATTATCTGACAACCAAAGTCAAAAGAGATTCCTGATCCTGGTGGCACAATGTCATGAAATACTATTGCCGCTATTTCAATCCAACGAAAAGTTTGAAATGGAGAGCGCCCTTCAATTCTTATTGAATGTAATTTCGGAGATTGAAAAAGATTATTATGACGTTGAAGACTTTTTCAGCAAGGAAGTGGAAATAGATGTTTTGTCGGTCATTGCAGAGTATCGAGAAGTAAAAGCGCTAGAGAACTTTTTCAATATTTTTGGTCAATCATACGAATCTAAACTTATTCATGAAATTGAAAAAGAAGAACGTCT
>CEUA01120628.1_pt1 | contig 12706 bp, 10 predicted proteins | sample 361541 | NCBI WGS metagenome assembly CEUA01 (sample SAMEA2623079, study PRJEB7988) | marine metagenome | isolation source: saline water (ENVO:00002010), including
CCTCTGATGAAATCAGGGAGACCATCACCTCCACTGCCATCATCACCGTTATCAATACCAGTTTGACGCCTATTTGGCCTAGGTCCAAATCCAGCAGCTACAACTGTTACTTCGACAGCATCTCCTAAAGTATCGTCAACAAGGTGTCCAAAGATAATCTCTGCATTATCATCTGCTCTTTCTGTGATAACTCTAGCGGCTTCGTTAACTTCTTGTAACTTAAGATCGTCAGAACCAGCAATTGTTATTAGGACTCCTTCTGCACCATCCATATTAGCTTCAAGTAATGGTGAGGAAATAGCAGCCTGCGCAGCATTTGGAGCTCTTTGCTCTCCTGTAGATTTACCTATACCAAGAACAGCATTTCCGGCGTCCTTTAATATTGTTCTTACGTCAGCGAAGTCAACATTTATTACGCCCGGATTTGTAATCAAACCAGTTATACCTTTAACACCATTTGCTAATATTTCATCTGATTTTAGATAAGCTTCACTAATTTTGATATCTTTATCACTAATCTGTAGAAGTCTATCATTTGGAATAACTATCAAAGTATCAACTACATCTCTTAAAGCTTGAATTCCTTCTTCCGCTTGAACTGACCTTCTTCTTCCTTCAAATCCGAAAGGCCTTGTTACGACACCTACTGTTAAAGCACCAAGTTCATGAGCTACATTTGCTAGAATTGGTGATGCCCCAGTACCAGTTCCGCCACCTTCACCAGCAGCAATAAATACCATATCGGATCCTTTTAAAGCTTCTGCAATCAATTCTTCTGAATCAACAGCTGCTTGTCTTCCTTTTTCAGGATTGGCACCTGCACCTAATCCTTTAGTTGACTTTCTTCCAAGGTCTAATTTTAAATCTGCTTTTGAACCTAATAAACTTTGCGCGTCTGTATTGCAAGCAACAAAATCAACGCCCTTGATCCCTAATTTGATCATCCTGTTAACAGCATTAGTTCCACCGCCGCCAACACCTACAACTTTAATTACAGCGGAGTAATTTCTTGGTCTCATATTCAAAGTCACACCCTTTTCTTTCTTTTTACTATTTTTTGTAGCCATATGTTAATCCTTATTTTCGTATAAGAATATCACTGGATAGGTGTATAAACAATAATTTTTATAGATTTTATCTATATCTATACTATAGGTCTAGATTAATTACAGTTGGCTACTGCCCTTATTTCTTTACCGTCATCACTGTAAACGAGTCTCACCTCACCATTGCAAGGTTCTTCAGATATGTAGTAGCCCAGTACCGCTGCTTTTCTTGCAAGATCAGATGGAGTACCTAAAATGAATTTCGATTGAAAATGTTCCACTTTCATGGATTCGCCGTCATAACTTACTAGAATATTTGATAAGTTAACAGGGTACTTTTTTAACGTCATTACGAAAGTGATAATCTCCTCGAAAAAACCCTCGTCTATTGGCCCATTGTTAATTCTTATACTCATAAGCCCTTCACTACTTTTCGTGTCTAGAGTGTATAAATTTTTATGTAGTATAAATGATTTAGGAGGAGACTGCCTGTAGTCCTCAATGAATGCTAACTGCTCTGAAGTAGTTATTTTGACTACTAAGATATTTGGGAGCTCTTTTTTTATATTAACTCTTTCTACTGAAGGGTTCTCTTCATAGAAGGCATCAAAATACCTATCATCTATCAACCAAATAGAGTCTCCAACAAAACTTTCTATGGAGCTCATATTGAGGTCAAGATTATGATCGTAATCAATTTTTGATACTCTGTATAGCTTAGAAGTGATGTTGAAAAATACTAAAATTAAAGTTAATAGCAGAGTAGAAAATGCTAGAAAAGTTCTGAATGTTTGCTTTTCAATTTCACCGTAGTTCATATTTAATCAAAATCACCAACAAATATGATTTCTTTTTCTAACGAGATACCATATTTGTTGTCTACAATCTCTTTTACATGATTTACAAGCTTGTATAAAGATTCAGATTTAGCACCTTTTGATGCTATAAAAAAGTTAGCGTGCTTTTTACTCACTTTCACACCGTCAATACTGAACCCCTTTAGACCAGATTGATCTATCAATTCACCTGCTGAATAGTTTTCTGTATTTTTAAATACACTTCCTGCATTGTATATTGCTGCAGGTTGAGATTTTTTTCTATATGCTACATTCTCTTTAAGCCTACTATTAATTACTTTCGGGTCTCCTTCAATAGCAGCTAACGTAACTGATATTATCAACTTCCTGTCTAAATTGTGTGAAGACCTGTAACCAAAATTAAGTTCTTCTTTTAACAACAGCTCAATCTTGTTTGTATCTAAGTTGTATACTTCAACATTTACAAGTAAATCTGAGAATTCCCAACCATATGCTCCTGCATTCATCTTGACTGCACCACCGACTGATCCCGGGATACCTATTAAAAACTCAGCATTAATTAAATCGTGGGTTTTATAAAATCTCGCAAGTTCAGGTAAAAACACAGATGAACCAACTTTTACCTCTGATAAACCCTCGTCATAGGTAAATTCATTAAAATCTGGACTAATAATGTTTCCTTCATAACCCTTGTCGGAAAAAGCAACATTTGATCCTTTGCCAAGAATAAAATTATCTTTATTTAAAAAAACTTCTTTAAATAAATCTATGTCCTTTTTAGTGATCTTATAGAAGTTTTCACAATAACCTCCAAATTTATAGGTTGTAACATTTGATAATTTAATTTTATGATTCATCTAAGTATTTTAATATCTGTGGTCCTAATAAAGTAATATCTCCAGCTCCAAGTGTTAAAATTGTATCATTTTTCTTAACTATCGACGACAAGTAACTGGGGACCATTCTCATTGATTTTAAATATTTAACATCTTCATTTTCAAAGTTTTTACTACTTACTCCAGGTATTGGTTTTTCACCAGCAGGATAGATGTCCACAATTACAGTATGATCAGACATTGTTAATGAGCTTTTAAAGTCATCAAAACTATTTTTTGTTCTTGTATATCTGTGAGGTTGGAAGACAACATAGAGATTTCCTTGAGTTTGGTTCTTAAGTGCTGAGATCGTAGCTTTTATTTCTGTAGGATGGTGTCCATAATCATCATATACACTTATACCATTTCTTGAACCAAGAAACTCCGTCCTTCTCTTTACACCTGGAAATGTTCTAATAGCTTCTAAAGCTTCCTTAGTAGTAATGCCATTAAAGTTTGCTAAAGCTATAGCTCCTGTGATATTTGAAATAAAGTGAGCACCTATTAACTTTGTATCTATTAGATATTCTTTATTTTCTACAATAACTTTATTGGGATATTTGATTTTTATATCGGAATTTTCTGTTGAGGAATATGTTGTATGTTTTTTCTTTATTTTTAAATCTCTTAAAACTTTATCATCATAATTTAATACTAGATTATGCTTAACTTTTTCAATCACATATTTAAAAGCATCAATTAAGTTATCAAAATTATCAAAATAATCTAGGTGGTCAATATCTATATTCGTTACTAGTAAATCGTCAATCTCTATATCTTTAAAAGTGTTGAAAGCCTCATCAGTTTCTAATATTATTGGTTGGTCTTTATCTCCATAATGCCCACCAATGCCGTGAAATGACGTCATACCTCCAAAAATATATGAAACATTTCTTTCGTTGTAATGAAATATATGAGCCAACAAAGCTGTTGTAGATGTTTTGCCATGTGTACCAGTAACTCCTATAATTTTATTTTCTTTGGATAATAAATTAAGAAATTCCGGTCTTGATAGTATGTTTTCATTATCCAAATGGTTTATTAAGACAGTTTCGTTAATTGCAATAGCTGAAGAATAAACATAAAGAGTTTTATCAGAATATTTTAAATTGTCTAAATTAAAATCAACGTTTACGCCATCCTGATTTAATTGGTTTGTTACAAAAGATTTTCTTTGATCGTATCCTGAAACATTTATATCTTGTTGTACTAAATATTTAGCTATAGAGCTCATACCTGAACCTCCGATACCAAATATATATACTTTATTATATTTATTCATTTAACGCTTCCATCAATTGTTTTGAAATATTTGTATTCCCAATTTGAATATCTACAGTTTTAAAGATTTCTATACTTCTATTCTTATAATTATTAATTATATCTAAAAGGTTTTTTTCAAATTCTCTATATGAGCCAACTATGATTGCAACTTGTAAGCTTTTTAGATATTCGGCATTTAAAATTTGATGAGAAGATGTAGTTCCATGCTTAAAAGGTATAAGAATTTGAGGAATTCCTAAATAAGCTGCCTCTAAAGCTCCACCTCCAGACCTAGATATTTGTAAGTTAATTTTAGAATAATAACTATTCATGTTTTCAATAAATTCATACCGTACATAATTCTCTATATCTAATATATTATTTGACTTACCTTTGCCAGTGATATGTAAAAAACTAACTCCAGATACTTTATTTTTGTTTATAAATTTATAAAAATAATTATTTATCTCTTCTGAACCTTGGCTGCCACCTTGAATGCCTATTGTTAGTAGGTCGTTATTCGGTTTACTTTTTTTTACTATATCTTTATTTATAACTGGACCAACAAAAGTGCCTTTATTTTTTAAAAGATTTTTTGTTTCTGGATATGATGTAAATATCACACCAGGTAAAAGAGAGGTTAGTTTATTACCTAACCCTGCATAAATATTTTGCTCTTGACCGAAATACTTAATGTCCAATGTAAAACTTAATAATGAAGCTACTGGGGCAACATAAGATCCCGTTGAAAGAATTATTTTTACTTTTTCTTTTTTTATTATTGACCTTGTTTTTATTAAAGTGTTTAATATTTTATGAACATTTAATATGTAACCAGCTATACCTATTTTTGAACGGTACATCTCTTGTATGTATATTTTAATATTTAAATCTTTTAAATATTTTGAACCTCGTTTATCAGTGATTACAACAAAATCCTCTAACTTCATACCTTCAAGTATTAATTGCTTAATTATATTTTTGGCTGGTAATACATGGCCACCTGTTCCAACACAAAATATTGCAATTTTACTCATAAATCCTCCTTACTATCTTTAGCATAAACAATAGTAAGACCTATAAAAATCGATACCATAGCTGAACCACCATAAGCTACAAATGGTAAAACGATACCTGTTATTGGTAATAGGCCAACTATTCCACCTAAATTAAATACAACTTGAATTAAAACCCATGACCCCATTCCTACAAAAAGTAATCTATTAAATTCGTTAGAACTGGTTAAGCCAAGACCAAAAAATGATATTATCAAAGAAACTAAACCAATTATTAATAAAAGAAGTCCAAAAAAACCGTATTCTTCTGCTGCAATTGAAGCAATGAAATCAGACCACGAATTAGGTAAGCTACCCCATCTAGCTCTTGAGGTTCCAGGTCCCAAACCAAACAATCCTCCTGAGCTAATTGCAACTTTACTTTGAAAGATTTGATAACATTCATCAGCTAATAATTCAGGGGAAATATTTATACCTTCACATATTTTGGTACGCCAAATAGTAAATCTTTCATTTCTATAACCCATAACATTTATTGCTAGATATGTTGGTATTGGAGATAGAACTATTATTGACAACGGATATATTAACTTAATTTCTGAAAACAATAATTGAAATAAAATAATACCTGAAATAGTTAGAGTAGTTCCAAAATCAGGTTCTAATAGGATCAAAATAGAACATAAGGCTGGTAGAGTTAATGCCTTTTTTAAATTATAAAAATCTGATTTATCAATCTCAATATTTGATAAATGATAAGCAACAAATAAAATTATTATTGGTTTAGCAAATTCACTAGGCTGAATGTTTACATCGCCTAAATCAATCCACCTTCTGCTTCCTCCAGCTACTACGCCATACGTCAGTACTAAAAATAAAATAACTGAGATTGATAACATTCCGGTACTAGCTAATTTTTTATAATATTCTTTAGACAGTTTTTTTCCTATATTGTAAATAATTAAACCTAAAATAATAGATCCAACGTGTCTTTTGATTAAGTGAAAATTATCATTATATTCTTTTAAACCTCTAACAGATGATGCTGATAAATTTAATAAAATACCTACAGTGACAAGGAAGGATACTGAGACTACATTGATTTTTTGAAATGTTTTATAACTTAATTTAATCATTTTTTTCCTTAATATTTAAAACAACTGATTTAAAGAAATTTCCTCTTTCCTCATAATTTTTGAAATCATTAAAACTTGCTCCCCCACAAGAAAACAAAACTGTGTCTCCAGGTTTAATTATTTTTAGAAGCTCTTTTTCTATATCGAATATTGAATTTAATATAATTAATTTTGCTTTTGTACCTCTTAAATCAATTTCCATATCTTTTGGAACTAAAATAGTATTAACGTTATCTGATATTTTTAAATCTTTAGAAGTAATATTTTTGGTCAATCCATGTAAAACTAATACCCCATTATTTATTTTATTTGTTGCCATTGATACAGAATGAAAATTTGTTGATTTTGAATCATTTATAAAAGTAATTTCATTAAATTTATCCACAAACTCATACCTATGTTCTTCTGTTTTATAATTTGATAAAAATTTATCAATAGAATCTATATTTAAATCTAAATCTCTTAAAATTTCAATAAATGAGAACAGTGTATCTTCATGAAACGGAAGATTCGATGCAATTTCAAATATTCCCGATTTTCTGAATAAACTTTCTTTCCTCGTTTGTTCTGGATGAATATTAGAAAGATCGACTCTATAGGTATAGTCTCCATCTTTAATATCTTCAGTAGATACAAATTCCCAAATCTTTAATTTGGAATTACGATAATCTTCAAAATTTTGATGCCAGTCCAAATGATCTTCATAAATGTTTAAGACAATAGCTTTATATAAATTTAAATTATTTATGTAATAAATCTGAAAACTTGAAAGCTCCATTACAACAAATTCATAATCTTCATCAACAATCTCAAGTGGAGATTTTCCAACATTGCCGACTGCAATTGATTTTATTTCCTGTGTATTCAAATAATCTGTTAATAAATTAACAAATGTTGTCTTTCCGTTAGTGCCAGTAACGCCGATTATTTTACCGTTATAGAGATTATTAAATAAGTCAATGTCTGTATTAATACTTAATTCTTTAGATTTAATTTTATCTAATAATTGATGGGTAGGTTTTATTCCGGGTGAGATAATTACTTCATCAATTTCATCAAAATTTTTTTCATCAAATAACAGCTCGTTTGAAATATTTATATCTTTATTGTCATCATATATAAAATATTCTATATTATTTTTTTGAAAATAAGATTCTACTGATTTTCCTGTTGCCCCATATCCAAAAATTAGTTTTTTCACTTAATTACCAAACAAGACCCAATCACCATAGAAAAGACCCAGCCCTATTACAATAACTATCCCATTTATAATCCAGAATCTAACAATAATAGTTGTTTCTGCCCAATTACTCATTTCAAAATGATGGTGTATAGGTGTCATTTTGAATACTCTTTTACCTCTGTACTTAAAAGACAATACCTGAATTATTACTGACATAGCTTCAACAATATAAAGAAAGCAGAAAAATAGAATTAAAGTATCAGCTCCTATTGCAAACAAAATCAATGGAAACATCGAGCCAATGAATTGTGAGCCTACATCACCCATTATTATTTTTGCTGGATTAGTATTCCACCACAGGAAACCCAAGCATGACCCTGCTATTGAAGATATCAATACTGCTAATTCAACTGAAATAAAATCGGGATTTGTAAAATTAGAATAATAATCTGGATGTCTGAATATCCAGAAAGTAATTATCAATATACCTCCAAAAGATACAGAAGAACTTCCAGCAACTAAACCGTCTAAACCATCTGTTAAATTAACAGCATTAGTTATTCCAACAATAATAAATATTATTAAAAACCATTTAATAATTCCAACATCGATACCAAAACCACTAAAGAGATAGAAGATAGTTGAGTCATTTAAAAAATAAAAATAATAACTAGCCAATAAAGCTACAAGTGACTGAAGTATAAATTTATTTCTAGCACTTAAACCTAAATTTCTATTCTTATATACTTTTAAATAATCATCAAAGAAACCAACAAATCCCATAAGAGTCCCTAAAAGTAAGAGATTAAAAATTTTAGGATTTATAGATAATAATTCAACTTTAAAACCTTTCCCAATAGTCCAAAAATTTATATGAGACAAAATGAAACCTACGAAAGTACCTAAAATAATAAATACCCCACCCATGGTTGGTGTTCCTTTTTTATGTTCATGAAAATTTAATTCTTCACGTATTGGTTGTCCTATATTTCTAGTTTTAAAATAATTAACACCTATTGATGTAGAAAAGAGTACAAATAAGAACCCTAGACCTCCAGCAACAATTATCCCAATCATGAATTTTCCTTAATATAATCTATAACTATTTCCTGATCGCTAAATTCAATAGAATAATCACTAAACTCTTGAATATTTTCGTGACCTTTCCCTAATATTAATAATACAGAATCTTTCTCGAGTTTATTAATTCCTTCTATTATTGCTTCTTTTCTATTAAGTATCACTGATGTTTCTTTATTTAATTCAATACCTTTTAATATATCTTTAGCTATTTCTTCTTCATCTTCATTTCTAGGATTATCATTGGTTATTATTATTTTGTCAGCTAAATTAGCAGCTTTACCCATTAAGGGTCTTTTATCTTTATCTCTTTCTCCCCCGGCACCAAAAAGAATAACTACTTTATTATATTTATTTTTTACAAAATTTATAACTTGAGTTATAGATTCAGGGGTGTGAGCAAAATCAATAATTATTTCATTATTTTGTTTATATTTAATAATTTCATACCTACCTGATGGATTTTTTAATTTTAATGAAGCTTCTAACAAAGAATCTAAATCATACTTTCCTGAAAAATACGCCATTGAAAGGGCTAACAAATAGTTTAGATAAGATTCAGGCCCTGATAAAGGAACTGATATCTCGAAACCTTTACCCTCAAGTTCAAATTTTAAATCATATTTTTCTTTAGATGTAAACATATCTTTTATATATAAATTATTTGTTTTATTTAAACCTATGCTAAATGAAGGTATCCTCGTTAAGGAATTAATTTTATTACCCCATTTAGAATCTATATAAACTAATTTTTCTGAAATATCATTGTTAAAAAGTTTTAATTTTGAATTGAAATAATTGTCAATATTTTTATGATAATCAAAATGATCTTGAGAAAGGTTTGTAAAGCCAGAAACTAAAAATTTTAAACCTTTTAATCTTTCTTGATCCAAAGCATGAGAAGAAACTTCAATTACAACATCATTAATATTATTGTTTTCTGTAAGACCCAATAATTTTATGATATTAAATAGCTTTGGAGTAGTTAAATGCTTTTCATTAGTTATTTTATTAAAAATATTTTCTTCAGTTGTACCAATAAACAAGGAATTCTGACTAATTAATTGATTTAAATAAAAACCAGTTGTTGTTTTTCCATTTGTGCCTGTTAAACCATAATAATTTTTATTTAAATAATTTGGACAGATTTTCTCTAATACTTTATTAAATACCTCATCATAATTTTTTACTTTTATTATTTTTTCGCTTGATATTGAACAATTCTCACTAGTAACAATCTTTTTTAAATCCTTTTCAAGAACTCCACTAATAAATTTATCAAGCTTTTCTGAAGATTTATTATTTAAAAATAATATTGAATTATCAGTTACATCAAGAGTGCTGTTAACTATTTCATTAGCTTCAAATTCTTTACTATCAGTTAAACCTTCAATATTTAAAGAATTCATTGCTATTCCTTAGGAACAAAGTAACTAATAATTTTCTTGAATATAGGTGCTGCTGTAGAACCACCTGTCACATATTCAGAAGTTGGATTAGTTTTTGCTCCCCAGAGAAGGACTGAACCAACGATTGGTCCTTCTTTTGTCTCAACAAATCCAGTAAATGAAGTATTATATCTATCCTCGGAATAACCTACGCCTTCTAAGTGTGTCCTACTTGTACCAGTTTTTCCTCCTATAATGTAACCTTCTTTCCTAAGAGATTTTCCTGTTCCATTTTTACCTTCTACCACATTTATAAGTAATTTTTTCAGTCGCTCTGACATTTCACCACTTATAACTTCATCTCTTTGGTATTCAATTTTTTCTTTTTGCACTAAAGATAATTTTACATCGTTACCACCATTAGCAATTATGCTATATGCTCTAACCATTTGATATTGAGATACTTGTATAGAATATCCAATTGATAGTGAACTTAAGCAAGTTAGGCAACGCTTATAATCTATAAACCCACCTTTTGCTTCACCTGTTAACTCAACACCTGTTTTTTGAGCAAAACCAAACTTCATTAGGTAACTTTCAATCTCTGGAACGCTAGAAATTTCTGTTACTTTAATAGTTCCAACGTTTGAAGATCTTTCAATTATTTCTTTAACAGATAACTGATAGGGTTCATGTTTTTTAAAATCCCTGAAACATCCTTTAAGCCCTTCGTATAGCTTTCCACATGACTTTTCAATTATTTCAATTTTATCTTCTATATAATATGTATCAGTTTCATTTATTAATTGACTATCAAGTAAAGAGCCTATCGTAAATATTTTTAATGCTGATCCTGGTTCGTACAAAGCTCTTCCACTAATTAGATCTATATTGAAATATTTATTATTAATATTAGATTTTTCAGCAGAAATAATAATTTCACCATTTTCAGAATTTACAAATACAACTGAACACTTGAAAGCATTAGTAGCTTCTAAAGCTTCTATACAAAGATTTTCAGAAATATATTGTAATTCTGAATCAATCGATAATACTAAATCTTCACCATGAACTGGGTCCAATATGCTGCTTTTACCTTGTGGAATAAAATCACCATTTGGTGCAGCTTCATATCTCAATTCTCCATCTTTACCTCTTAAAGTATTATCAAAATATAGTTCTAAACCCTCAATCCCATTTCCATCTGGATCTACATGACCAATGATTTTATTTACTGAATCTGTATAAATTATTCTTTTAGATGATTTTTCTACATTAATACCTTCATAATTAAAATCTTTAATTTTTGAGCCAACATCAAAATCTACATTCCTTTTAAGATAAAAATAATTATTACTATTGTTAAACTTTTCATTTATTATTGATTTATCAATTTTTAATAAAGGTGCTAAAAGTTCCGCAACATTTTCTTTATTATCTAATTTATCTGGATATATACCAATATTAAAAGCATTGATACTTTCTGAAATTTCATTATAATTCCTATCAAGAATTGATCCCCTCTTAGCCTCTATTATTTCTACTTTTTGACGATTTGATAATGCTTGATTTTTAAAATAGTCTGATTCTATAATTTGAAGTTTGTAAATTTCTTCTATAAATAATACTGATGAAAATAATGCAAATACATTCAAAATCACAAATAATATTGCTAACTTTGTCTTCTTGTAACTCATACTCATCTACCAAAACCTAGAATCGCAATATTTTCTTTTTCTTGATTTTTCAATTTGTAAGGTATCTCTAACTCATTTATTTTTTGAGAAATTTCAAGTCTTTGATAAGAGTTATTATTTGCTAATTTTTCAATACTACTAATTGAATACTTTTGATTATGTTTTAAATTAATTAACATTTCTTCTCTTTTTAAAATAAAAATCTCATTATCTAAATCACTAATTTTGTTTGATAATTCGTTAATTCTTATATTTAGAATTAAAGGGACTGATACTATAAGAAATAATGAGAAATAAATCGATATAAATAAAATAGATTTTCTCATAATTTAACTACGTACCTCATGATCGCTGATTTTGATCTTGGGTTTTTTTCTTTCTCTTTATCTGAAGGGATGTACTTTTTTTTCTTTGGATAAGTAAATTGTTGTTCAATATCACATTTACATATTGGAATCCTAGGTTCACAAATGCAATATGTAGTTATTTCATCAAAAAACTTTTTAACTATTTTATCTTCAAGAGATTGGTAAGAAATACAAACTATCACTCCTTTTTTATTTATAGAATCTTTTATTGAATGTAAGGAATCATTTATTTCATTTAATTCATTATTAACCTCTATTCTCAAAGCTTGAAAAATTCTTCTTATTGTTTTATTTGTAAATATAGGATTTTGCTTTGGTAAGGTATCTTTGATTAAATTAGTCAATTCATTTGTAGTTAAAAGTGGCCTGGAATAAATTATTTTTTTTGCAATTTTTTTATAATATTTATCTTCACTATAGTTTTTTAAAACATCGATTAATTCTTTTTCTGAATAGTTATTTACAATAATTTCTGCAGTTAATTTTTGATCAGCATTCATTCTCATGTCTAGATTTGTATTTTTTTGAAAAGAAAATCCTCTATGTTCAGAATCAATCTGATGAGAAGATAATCCAAAGTCATAGAAAATTCCGCTTAAAGGAAGGTAATTATTTTTTAATAAAAAATTATTAATTTCAGAAAAATTCAAATGAAAAATACTATGTTCACTTTTACTGCTATTAACAGCTTCTAAATCTCGGTCAAACCCAATAAAGTTTAAGTGATCAAATTTACTTGATAAATTAAAATGTGAACCGTAACCATAAGTCGAATCTACAAAATTTCCTCTAGGTACATCTTTAAGTATGGAAGAAATTTCTTCCATCATCACGCC
>CEUA01463369.1_pt1 | contig 12701 bp, 12 predicted proteins | sample 361541 | NCBI WGS metagenome assembly CEUA01 (sample SAMEA2623079, study PRJEB7988) | marine metagenome | isolation source: saline water (ENVO:00002010), including
ATTTTTCATAATTAATTTTTTTTATGATTAATGCCACAAATATAGTACTGATTTATCTTCGAAAGAGAAACCAAAGACTCTTTTCTACTAACATTCATATGTTAAAAAGGGTCTCGAAAAACGAATCATCTTATCTGTTATTCCCTATCTCTCAACAAAGGCACAAATTGACATTTTTCATGCTCATTTTTTACAATATTTCCCTCTAAATCCTTACAAATATGCGTCATTATTTGCTCTTTAAAACCAATAGGGATTACCATTTGCCCTCCTAATTTTAACTGTTTTAGCAATAAAGGAGGTAACTCTGCAGCACCACAAGTCACTAGTATTTTATCAAAAGGAGCTTCATTCTCTAATCCTAAATAGCCATCTCCGTAAATAAGATTAGCACGATAATGCAATGACGAGAGTGTTTTTTTTGCCTTTTTATATAATGCACGATGTCTTTCAATTGAATATATCATCGCCCCCATTTCAGCCAACACTGCTGTCTGATAACCTGATCCTGTGCCTATTTCCAAAACTTTTTCCTTAGGATTAACATCTAATAATTGTGTTTGAAACGCAACCGTATATAAACTAGATATAGTTTGACCACTACCAATTGGAAACGGTTGATCATCATATGCAAATTCTAAAAATGAAGAATCTAAAAAAGCATGTCTTGGCACTTTAAGTAATGCGGATAACACAAGAGGATTCGAAATGCCTCGATTTAAATTCAAATAATCGATCATTTTTTTTCTTAATCCTTTATGTCGAAAGTTATCAAGCATATAAAATTCAATTATAGTATCAACTTAAATATAAAAATAACCTAATTTTACGAACACTTGAAAAATAAAAAAAGTAAAAATGAATATCGGCATCTTAGGGGCAGGGTCATTTGGGGAAATACATATTAAAGTGTTGAAAGATATTAATAATTTTAGTATTCAAGGATTTCATGATCCAGATAAGGATGTTTCAAAAAAAATTTCAGACAAATATCATATCAAACACTACCCAAACCCAGACCAATTAATAAAAGAATGCGATGCTATAGACATAGTAAGTGAAACTTCTTCACACTACCAACTTCTTGAAAAAGTTATCAAACATAAAAAACATATTTTTATTGAAAAACCTATTTGCTCTGAAGAAGAAGAAGTTCAAAATATTATCAAAAAAACTAAACATTATCAACCCACTATTCAAATTGGACATATCGAAAGATATAACCCAGCTATTACAACAAGATCGATAGATTTTAAAAATATTCATTCAATTTATACAAGAAGAGCCGGGTGTCTGAACACAAGAAATAAAAATACGTCTATCACACTAGACTTGATGATTCATGATATTGATCTTATAATAAGCAATATCCAATCAAAATTGGTAAAAATTGAAGCACATAGCAAACAAGAAGATAGCATATTCCATTCTCATGTAGAGTGTAATCTTTGGTTTGAAAATGGAATTAAAGCTAATCTAGTTGCTTCCAGGAAACATAATCTGAAAAATGAACGAATAATGAAAATAGTATCTAACACAGAAACTGTAGAGTTAGATTTACTAAATCAAACTGGAAAAAAAATTCAAAAAGAGAATATGCAAATATTAGAATTTAATAAAAATAGCAACCCGTTAAGAGATGAATTAATGGATTTTTATAAATCAATTACACAGGGCAGAAAACCAATAGTTGGAGTAGAAGAAGCTTGCACTGCAGTGCATATCGCAATCAAAATTGATGAAATTATAAAAAATAATCTGAAATGTATAAAATGTTGAAATCCATATTATTAAGAATAACTATATTATGCATTTTGTTTATAAACATACATTGCAGCCAAGATCTAAATGCTATCATCCCCTCTTATCTTGAAATTGAACATTTTGATTATTATGGAAATATTCCTGGTTCCACTCCTTACCCAAACACACACCATTCTGTTAATATTGCTGATGCTTGGGTGACAATGAATGGTCAGTCATTAGGTGTATTTCAAATACCCTGTAAAATACCCATCCTAGAAAGTGGATTACATTCTTTCATTATTTACCCAGGGATTAAAGTCAATGGAATCGCAGGCAATAGAATCAAATATCCGTTTTATGAAGCATTTGAAGTTGACACAACAATAACAACAGATCAAACAGTCAAAATAAGTCCGAAAACTTCTTATAAAGATCAAATAGTATTTAATTTTGAACCAGAAGGGCAATTTGAATTAGCAGGAAATGGTACAATACTAGAACCATCAAGCATGAGTGACACAAATGCTATTATTCAAAATCAAATTGTTTTTCAAGGAAATAAAAGTGCAGCAATATACCTAGATAGCATAAATTCTTACTTTGACATAAGAAATATCGAAGAATTAGAATTGAATTCAAACACATTCTTAGAATTAAATTTTCAATCGAATATTAATTTTAATGTTGGACTAATCATTATAAACAACTCTGAAATAGAAGAAAAAAAAGAACTAATTCAATTATATCCAAGTGAAGATTGGAAAAAAATATACCTTGATTTAGGACCATTGATTAGCATGGGCAATATGTTTTCAAAATTTAAAATCTATTTTGAAGGATATTATCATAATACAGAGATTAATAATGCCGTATATATCGATAATATAAAACTAATATCTAGTGAATGAAAACAGAAAGAATAAAACGTGTTTTTTTTGATATAATTAGCGCTACTTTAGCATGGATTTTATTTTTTTATTACCGTAAGCAAATAATTGAAAATTCTATATTTGAAATCACTGAAACTTTGATTTATGGCACAATATCCGTAAGTCTATTTTGGGTTACTATCTATGTTTTATCAGGGAATTACAAAGATGTAATGAGGGTTTCGAGATTACATGAATTATATAAAACCATTTTTCAATCACTATTTGGGTGTTTAATTATTTTCTTTTTCTTGATTATTGATGACATTGACAATTATAAAAATTATAAATTTTATTATGAAGCTCTTTTGGTCCTAACATTATCTCACTTTTTAATAACATTTTTATTTAGGTACATAATCACCAACTCCATGGTGAATAAAATTCATAATAAACAAATCACATTTAAAACGATATTAATTGGCACTCCTCGGTCAATTATTAAAACTTTTAAATTGCTAGAAAATATGCCAAGATCTCCCGGGAACCAACTGATTGGATATATAAATAATGAAGATAATACAGATATAGATAATCTTAACATATCAAATCTGGGAAATATCAATAATCTTGAAAAGATTTTGAAAGAAAATAATGTCGAAGAAGCAATACTATCATTCGACAAAAACAATAAAACTGATATATCTACAATTATTTACGAATTAATCTATAATGAAATTCGAACTAAGATTACCTCGAACATGGTAGATGTTCTTGCTGGAACAGTGAAAATGCAATCTTTTTTTAATCTTTCATTAATTGAAATAAAACAAATTCAAATGTCCATTTTTGAATCATTCTTAAAGAGGATAATCGACATAACATGTTCTACATTAGCATTAATAATACTATCGCCAATATTAACCATCATAGCAATAGCTGTTAAAATTTCATCAAATGGGCCAATATTTTATTGCCAAGAAAGAATTGGACACCATAAGCAATCTTTTAAGATTATTAAATTTCGATCAATGTATCTTGATGCAGAGAAAAACACTCCATTATTGTCCAGTGAAAATGATAATCGAATAACAACTTTAGGTAAGGTTATGAGAAAATATAGAATTGATGAATTACCTCAGTTCTATAATGTATTAATAGGTGAAATGTCACTCATAGGACCAAGACCAGAAAGAGAGTTTTTTGCTAAACAAATATTGTTAAAAGCGCCTCATTATAAATTAATATATAAAGTGAAGCCGGGGATCACATCTTGGGGCATGGTGAAATTTGGGTATGCAGAGAATATAGATCAAATGATAGAAAGACTAAAATATGACATCATTTATTTAGAAAATTTATCATTATTAAATGATTTCAAAGTATTAGTCTTGACAATATTTATTGTTCTGCAAGGTCGAGGTAAATAATTAAAGTAATTGAATCAAAAAAATATAAACAAAATGTATATTTAGGTTTAAAATTATATTCTATGAAAATAATATCTGTAATAGGAGCTGGTACTATGGGCAATGGGATTGCTCATTGTTTTGCTCAAAAAGAGTTTGATGTGCATTTAATAGATTTATCAGATACAGCGCTGAAAAAATCAGAAATAAACATTCAAAAAAATCTTGACAGAATGATAAAAAAAAACATCATTACAGAATCAAATAAAAAAGAAATAATTTCTAGAATTAATTTTTGCAAAAATATAGAGGAATGCGTGAAAAATAGTGATCTAATTATAGAAGCCGTTACAGAATCAAAAAAGTTAAAATTGAATATTTTTAAAGAATTAGATTCATTATGTAAAAAAGAGGCGATTCTTGCAAGTAACACATCATCTATATCAATAGAAGATATCGCATCTGTAACACAAAGAAAAGATAAAGTAATTGGAATGCATTTCATGAATCCTGTTCCGATTATGAAATTAGTAGAAGTAATTAAGACCGACCATACAAGCCAAGAAACAATTAATGAAATTATTAACCTTTCAAGAATGCTAAACAAAACCCCTGTTTTAGTCAATGATGCTCCAGGGTTTGTAGCAAATCGAATTTTATTACCAATGATTAATGAAGCCATTCATGCTTTAAGTGAAAATATTTCAGGAGTAAAAGAGATTGACACAGTTATGATATTGGGAATGTCTCATCCCATGGGACCATTACAATTAGCAGATTTTATTGGACTTGATGTTTGTTTGTCGATTCTTCAAGTTTTACATGAAGGATTTAATGACAAAAAATATGAACCAAATCCCCTTTTAAAGGAAATGGTCGACAACGGTGAACTGGGAGTGAAAACAAAAAAAGGTTTTTATGACTATCAAAATGGATTAAAAGACAAAATGGTAAACAGCCGATTTAAATAAAACCATCATTCTTGAACAGAGTTTTGTAAAATATGTTCAATATAAAAATCTTGCATATTCTGATCTGGATTATAAGCTGACTTTAAATTACCATCATATAGCCGTGATATACGTTGCCAAAAGAATGCATGGACTCCTCCCCTATATTTATTAATTAAATCATAAGCTGTTATATCAAATTCACGATAAATTAATTTTGAAAGTATCACACCCTCTTGGCGAGTTAAATTAGTGATATTATTCGAAAAGCGATTCATGATTTTTTTTTGAAACTTTCTAACATAGCGTCTAGTGTGTCGTTTTTTTTTTAAATTATTTATTGATGAATCAGCTTCATTTAAAATGTAACGCAAAGAATCTATGTATGGATAAACCCTCAAAACCTTCCGCCTGAGCCAAAGGTAAGCACGTTGATCTTCAAGATTAAGCTTTGATGACTCTAATACAACTTCATCTAAAAAAATGTCTTGATGAATAAAAGAATCAGTCTCTACTTGTGAAAAAAGAAATAAAAAAGAGCTGAATAAAATTATCAATGTATATTTAATCTTCAGTTTTAAAAGCATATGTTTAAATATAGCTTAATTTATAATAAATTTAATATGAAATGTATCAAGCAATAATTGAAAAACAAAATCAAATTTTTCTAGAAGAAGAAACTCACACTTATACAGTGCTTAATTCTAATATTAATTTTATTAGTGTAACTGAATTTATTAATACTTTTTTTTCTCCATTTGATGAGCAAAAAATTGCATCAAATTTGAGTGGAAAAGGCAAGTATAAACAGATGTCTACTGAAGACATATTAATAGACTGGAAAGAAAGAAGAGATCGAGGGACAATTGTGCATAAAGAACTTGAAAATTTTATAAATCATTCAGCGACTGACAAAGAAATAGACAAATTAGATTTGAAATCAAAACAGGGTGTGTCTTTTTTAAAAGAAAAATGTATTAATGAACAAAATATTTTATTTTCAGAAGTGAAAATTGTATCTGAAAAATTACAATTAGCAGGAACCATTGACTTAATGATTTATAACAAAAATAAAAATAGACTATATTTAATTGACTGGAAAACGAATATCAATATTAAAAAAACAGGCTATAAAAAAGGCATAGTTCCTCCAGCAAATTTAATTGACGACTGTAGTTTCAATCGATATAAACTACAATTATCTGTCTATAGATACATATTGGAAAATTATTATAATGTATCCGTTGATGGACTATATATAGCACACTTAACAAACGAATCCTATACAATTATGGGATGTGATTTTGAACAAAGATATGTTACAGAAATGATTCAGTCACGAGCTGATTAGAGAATTGATAACATGAAAACATTTTATTAATTTTAAACCATGCTAACATCAAAAAAACAACAAGAAGAATTAAAATTCATTAGTCATTTAACACATGACATCGAATTATTAGAAAGATTAATATCTGAAAATCTTTTAGAAAATTATGCTCGTATCGGCGCAGAACAAGAGTTTTGTTTAGTTGATGAGAATTTTAGAGCTAGTCCTATTAATGAAAAAATATTCAAAAAAATTAAAAATCATGGTTTTGTTACAGAAATCGCCAAATTTAACATGGAGCTCAATATTGACCCTATTGATTTGGGGGCTAACGCTCTAAAAAAAATGGAAAAAGTACTCATTGAAAAAATGAATATTGCTTCTGACATTATAAAAAAAAATCATGCTGACATAATTCTTACAGGAATACTCCCAACAGTAAGGAAACACGATTTAAGATTTGCAAATATTACAAATAATCAGAGATATTTTGATTTATGTAATGCAATCAGTAAATCAAGAGGGGAAAAGTATAACATAAGAATATCTGGATTAGACGAACTCATATTTCAACATGATTCACCCTTAATAGAAGGATGCAATACTGGATTCCAATTTCACCTTCAAATAGATCCGAACATCTTCCACAAAATGTATAATTTTTCACAACTAATCGCAGGCCCTGTATTATCAACAAGTGTCAATTCACCGATGTTGTTTGGAAAAAGATTATGGAATGAAACCCGAATTGCAGTATTTCAACAAGCAACCGACACACGTATTATCGGTAATTATCATCTTGAAAGTTTACCGAGAGTCACTTTTGGTAATGGGTGGTTAAAAAAATCACTTATAGAAATTTTTAAAGAAGACATTACAAGATATAAAATCTTATTAAAATCATTCAATCAAAAAGAAAGCAGACGAGGGAGTCAAAATTTACCAAAACTAAATGCATTAACACTTCACAATTCAACTGTATATAGGTGGAATCGACCATGTTATGGTATTTATAAAAAGAAACCTAGTATCCGAATTGAAAACAGAATGCTTCCGTCTGGCCCAACAATTGTAGATGAAGTGTCAAACTCTGCATTTTGGCTAGGACTTATGATGTTTTATAAAAACAGTGAAATTGAAGATTTGGACAAACTAATATCTTTTGATGATGCACGCATTAATTTTTATGCCGCAGCACAGCAAGGTATTGATGCAACATTTAAATGGATAAACGGGAAAAGAATTGAGGCTCGCAAACTAATTCTAAATGAACTCATTCCAAAAGCAGCAATCGGATTATCAAGTATTAATACCAACCCAAAAGACATAGAGAAATATTTAAATATTATTAAAGAGAGAACTGCGTCTAGAAGGAATGGTGCTAGATGGATTATTGATTCGTATGATATCTTAAAAAAGAAATTTTCAAAACAAAATGCATTAACGACAATAACAGCTAAAATTATACAAAATCAAAAAACCAATGAACCAGTACATACTTGGAGTATCCCGAAAAATAGTGTAGTGATCAACAATCCATCAAAATTACTTATTGAAGAATGTATGGAGCGCGATGTAAACTCTATCAATGAAAATGACACATTTGATCTTGCCTACCAAATAAACAGCTGGTCAAAAAAGAATTATATGGTAGTAGTTAATGAAAAACGAAAAATTACAGGACTGTTAGATACTGAAATTTTTAGCACAAAAAAATATATAGAAAATAGAAAACAACTTATTATCAAAAATATAATGAGGAGAAAGCCTAAATCAGTTAAACCTGATGCTACTATTGAAGCCACTTTAAAAATAATGCATAAAAACAACCTAGAGATTCTTCCTGTTGCAGAAAATAAATTATTTATTGGTATTACTCAAAAAAAAGACCTAATTCAATATGAGTTCAATCAAGAAACCAAAAGCCCTATCTACCTTTTAAATAATTATGAGCGAGTGATTGGAAATTATCATAGTAATAATGAAAAAACTATTATTTTTATTGCTGCGATTCATGGTAATGAAAATTCAGGGGTAATAGCATTAAAAAGATTTTTTAAAGAGATAAAAGAAAAAGAAATAAAAATAGATGGAACAGTCATTGGATTAATCGGCAATCTTGCAGCTTTAAAAAATAATAGGAGACATATTGATAAGGACATGAATCGATTATGGACCGAAAAGTTTATCCAATCCAAATCTAATCAAAAACAATCAGAAGGAAAGGAAGTCTTAAGATTAAAAGAGTTAATTCAAAAAATCATAACACTGAAAAAGAAAAAAGACATAACTATTATTGATCTACATAGTACATCTTCGCCAAATGGAGTATTTGCAATTGTAAATAATCTAAAAGAAAAACAAATTGCCGAAAATTTAAAAGTTCCAATTATTAACAATTTACTTAATAGAGTAAAAGGTTCTTTTGCTCAATACTATAGTGATCAAAAAATTAACACCATTGTCTTTGAAGGTGGTGCTATAGGAGACCCTGCTTCTACAAACAATCATGAGGTCAGTATCTGGAAGATGTTAGAAAAAAGAGGATTTATCAACACAAATCTTATTCCTGAAAGAGTACAAAAAAACAACATGAATATGAATAGTTTTTCGCAGAACACACAAGGGTATTATTGTGTAAAATATATTCATAGAATTAAAAAAGAATCTGATTTTTTAATGAATCCAAATATGCAGAATTTTGAAAACATCAAAAAAGGTCAAATTATTGCATCTGACAACAATGGCCCGGTGAAATCACCATGTGATGGACATCTATTAATGCCTCTTTATCAAAAAGAAGGACGAGAAGGGTTTTATATTATAAACCAATTATAAATGTAGTCAATTAAGTAATCTTCATCAATAAATCAACTAACCTTGAACAGTATCCATATTCATTATCATACCAACCAACAACTTTAACCATATTTGCTGAAACATGTGTTAATTCTGAGTCAAAAATACACGAATACGGACTAGAAGTGACATCAATAGATACAATTGGGTCTACATTATAACAGATTATATCTTTGAAATCATTTGCCGATTCTTGTTTAAATAAAGAATTAATATTTTTAGTGCTCGTCGACTGATTCAATATACATGTAACATCTATTAAAGAACAATTAGCAACTGGGACTCTAATACCACAACCATTTAATTCTATGTTTGGAAAAATATATGACAATGCCTTAGCTGCTCCAGTTGTTGTGGGTATTATAGAATTAGGAGCAGATCGAGCTCTTCTCAAATCATTATGAATTGAGTCATGCAAACTTTGATCTGAAGTATATGAATGAACTGTAGTGACATATGCGCTTTTAACCCCAAATCTTTTATCTAAAACCTTTATCATTGGAGCTGCACAATTTGTTGTACAAGAGGCATTTGAAATCACTTGGTCGGATTGACTAATTAGTTGATCATTGACACCTAATACAATCATAGCAATTTTATCATCATTTGGTGGAGATGATAATATGACTTTTTTAGCACCAGCGGTAATATGCTCCATATTACATTTGAAGGTTTTTCGTAAACCTGTACATTCAAATACAATGTCTATATTAAGGTCCTTCCAAGGCAATTGATCCGTGTGTTCAATGTTTAAAATGATAATTTTTTTACCATCTACCAAGATTGTATTATCCAAACAAACAACTTCCTTATGATACCTACCATGAATAGAATCATATTTCAATAAATGACTTAAAACTTTAGCAGGAGCGAGATCATTAATCGCCACAATTTGATAGTTTATATTATCATTTAGAATCCTGAAAAGGATCCTACCAATCCTACCAAAACCATTAATAGCTATTCTCTTCATAATGATCTAAAATAAGTGTTTTTCAGCATGATATGAAGATCGAACTAAAGGTCCTGATTCCACATACTTAAATCCCATATCCAAGCCTATTGATTTTAGTTCTTTGAATTCAATTGGATCAACAAATCTATGAACTGGAATATGTTTTTTGGTAGGCTGTAGATATTGACCTATAGTTAATATATCTACATCGACATTTCTTAAATTTTTCATGGTTTCAATCACTTCTATCTTTGTTTCGCCTAAACCCAACATTAAACCTGACTTAGTACGCTTAACACCTTCTTTTTTTAGTGTTTCTAAAACAGATAAACTCCTTTTATATTTTGCTTGTATTCTTACTGATCTAGTTAATCTCTCCACTGTCTCTATATTATGAGAAACAATCTCCGGATGAACAAATGCAATTTTTTTAATTATATTAGAATCACCCTTAAAATCTGGAATCAAAGTCTCTTGTGTAGTGATTGGAGACAATCGACGAATAGCATTGATTGTCTCAACCCATACTTGAACACCACCATCTAACAAATCATCTCTATCTACAGAGGTGAGAACACAATGCCTAATATCCATTAATTTCACAGATTGCGCTACCCTCTCCGGTTCTGACCAATCAATGGCTTGAGGCCGACCAGTAGCCACTGCACAAAACCCACATGATCGAGTACATATATTTCCCAATATCATAAAAGTAGCGGTACCAGCACCCCAACACTCTCCCATATTTGGACAATTACCACTCTCACAAATAGTATGTAATCTGTGCTTATTAACTAACGCTCTAAGATCTGTAAATTTTTTTCCAGATGGAAGTTTTACTCTTAACCAACTAGGCTTCTTATTGACAGCAACTTTGTTCAAATCAAAAATGAATAAAGAATAAATTAATACACTAGTACTATTTCACTTTCTGTTTCTGATATAAGATTTATATCAGATACACCAGGACAAGTTTCAGGATATGTTACAGTATAACAAGCTGAACACAACATTAAAATAAAAAACAAAAAAAAGCTAATTAAGTAGTTTTGGTTCATAATAAAAAAATTTAATAATCAAATGTAATAATTTTCACATAAAGATTGTGATTATGTAGCAATAAAGGTATATTAAAAATGAAATTTTATAAAAAGTATAGTGAGATGTTTTAGAATATCCGAAACATGTTTTCAAAATCTATCTTAACCAAATTATTAATTTGAAAAATCCAAATACTAGATTAGAACAATAGAAATCAGTTCAATTGGAGACCATGAAAAGAAAACACCCTCTGGAGGAGGACCTGTTGGTGGTATAACATTGGGTGGGAACATTTCTTCAAGAGCATCACAAGATGAAAACATTAATAAAATTAATAAAGAAAAAAACAAGAAGATTGAACATCTACGTATCATAATAAAAAGTTTAATTCTCAAATGTAATAATTTTCACATAAAGATTATGATTATATTTAAATAAAAAAATGAATTTTATTCACAATAATAATCTTTGAAAAATGGATAAAAAATTATGGGTATATGGTGTGCGGCCTGCTTTAGAGCTTTTAGAGTCAAAAAAAGAAATTGACACAATATATCTGCAAAAAGACATGAAAACAGAGTGGGCAACTACAATAAAAAATGAATCTAAAAAGCGAAACATCAATCTAAAAATAGTTCCAAAACATAAATTAAATAGGCTAACAAGAAAAAATCACCAAGGTGTAATAGCCGTAGGTTCAATGGTGATTTTTCAAAACTTTGAAAATTTATTATCTAAGGTTTTTAATGATGGAGATTTTCCATTATTTATCTTATTAGACAGGGTAACTGATGTAAGAAACTTTGGATCAATTTGTAGAAGTGCAGAAGCCATGGGAGTTCATGGAATTATTATTCCAAAAAAAGAATCTGCTCAAATCAATGAAATAGCAATCAAAGCATCAGCTGGATCAATATTAAATATAAATATATGCCGAGAAGACAACTTAGATTTTGTTGTAAAAAGAGCTAAAGAAAGTGGATTGTCAGTGATTTCTTGCTCAGAAAAAGGCGAAAAGAATATAGATCAAATTAATTTTAAAAAGCCTGTTTTAATTATAATTGGATCAGAAAAAAATGGGATATCCCCGCCATTAATGAAACTCAGTAATGAAATAGGAAAAATTCCCATTTTTGGAAAAACAGCTTCACTTAATGCTTCAGTAGCTTCAGGAATAATACTTTTTGAATATAATCGACAAAAATATACTAATTAGCAAACTTTTTAATCATAATATCTGTGGTTGTAGAACCTGGACGTTCAATTGGCATACCTAATGCTCGACTCCAAATCAATTGTGACATTATACCTAATGAGCGTGAGACGCCAAATAATACAGTAAAAAAATCATACTCTTTCATACCATATTTTAATAATAATATCCCTGAATGTGCATCTACATTTGGCCATGGATTCTTAACTTTACCTGTAGCCTCTAAAATAGGTGGGACCACTTCAAAAACGCGACTCACTAACAAAAATAATTCATCTTCTGGTAAATATTTAAGTGCAAATTCCCTTTGAGCAGTATACCTTGGGTCT
>CEUA01463368.1_pt1 | contig 12690 bp, 13 predicted proteins | sample 361541 | NCBI WGS metagenome assembly CEUA01 (sample SAMEA2623079, study PRJEB7988) | marine metagenome | isolation source: saline water (ENVO:00002010), including
TTTTATATAAATCGAATAAGTCCCTCTTGGGCAACTGATGCAATTAGAATTCCTTTGCTATTAAAAAATTTTCCAATTGAAAAGCCTCTTGAGCCACAAGCATTTGGGCTTTCCATAGAATACAACAACCACTCATCGACTCTACAAGGACGGTGAAACCAAATAGAATGATCAAGGCTGGCCATTTGTAATTTTAAGTTATTAGATAAAACTGAATATGGTAGGTTTGCTGTTCCTAATAAAAAAAAATCAGAAAGATAAGAAAGTAATGGGTAATGAATATTTTCGATATTAGAGAGTTTTCCTTTATATTTAACCCATACATTTCTTATTGGCTTCACTGGAACTTTTGATACTATATCAGTAGGATTGACTGGTTTAATTTCAAAAGGAAAATTATTAGTCATCAGGCTAAAATAATTATCTGGAATATTGGAAAAAATATCTTTCTGAGATAGCTCCTCTAAATTATCTAAATTACTGTAATTCTCTACATCAGGCATAAGAGATTGATGCTCTTTACCATCTTCTTTAATATGAAAAGAAACAGACATATTGAGAAGAGTTTTATTTTTTTGTTTAGCTATAACTCTTCTGCTGCTAAAACTACGTCCATCTCTAGAAATTTCAACTTCATATTCTATAGGTAATTTTGCATTACCAGGTCTCAAAAAATATGCATGTAAAGAATGAACTAATCGATTAGTGACTGTTTTACTTGCTGCTGCTAAAGCTTGACAAAGAACGCGTCCACCAAAAACACGTTTTGAGCCATAATAATGATTTTCTCCTATATAAATATTATTAGACTTAACCTCTAAATTAAGTAATTTATTTAGCATATCTATATATAATTTCTCTTTACTCATCACTTTGACTAGTATCTAAATTAAGTCTTGCTATCAAGCTGGATGTATCCCATCTTTCTCCGCCCATTTCTTCTATTTCTTGATAGTATTTATCTATAAGATTAGCAAGTGGTAATTCTGAACCATTTCGGCTAGCTTCTTCAAAACATATCTTTAAATCTTTTCTCATCCACTCTACAGCAAATCCAAAGTTAAACTCACCGTTAATCATAGTCTCCCACCTATTATCCATTTGCCAGGACTGAGCAGCGCCCTGACTAATTGCCTCAATTAAAGTCTTAACCTCAAGACCAGCATTTTTCGAAAACGAAAGAGCCTCTGACAGGCCCTGAATAATTCCTGCTATTGCGATCTGATTAGCCATTTTTGCTAACTGACCTGAACCTGTTTTTCCCATAAGACAAACTCTTTTGGCATAATTACTAATTAATAAATTTACTGACTTGAAATTTTTTTCATCCCCTCCTACCATTATAGTTAGAGCTCCATTTTCTGCTCCTGCTTGCCCGCCAGATACTGGAGCATCATAAAAGCTTATGTTATTTTTATTTGAAACATTATAAATTTCTCTAGCTATATCAGCTGATGCAGTAGTATGGTCTATATAAAAACTACCTGGCTTCATTCTCTTAATTATCCCTTGATCAGATAAAACAATCTCTCTTAAATCAGAATCCTTCCCAAGACATGTCAGCACAGCATCAGAATCTTTAATGCCATCTTCTATATTATCAACCATCCTTCCATTATAGAGTTGGCACCATTTTTCTGCTTTTTTAATGGTTCTATTGAAAACTACCACATCATAGCCTGAACGGCTTAGCCATCCTGCCATCGGAAAACCCATGACCCCAAGACCAATAAAAGAAACTTTTTTTATCAAAATAAGCAGCCTATAAATTTATTAATTTATGTTATTACTTTATCATCTCTTCTATGTATCTAGCAAAAATAAGCTTATCCTTACTTTTAGTTTGTTTTGAATATGATAGAGTCCAGAAATAAGCAAGCAGTCTTAAAAGGTAAACAATATCGTTAAATACTTTGAGTGAGAATGTCTCTTTTCCCGAATAATATATTTCTATAAGATCTTTTATTTTTGATAAGTCATAATTGTTCATAGCAACTATACCCGCTAGATCAATAACTGGATCTGATCTAATAGCATATTCAAAATCAATCAGCCAGATTTTACCGTCATCAATAATATTTTCTGATACCAAATCATTATGACACAAGCTATTACCAGGAAAATTATCATCGAATAATGAAGCTAATGAATACATATCTTTACACCATTTTTTTTTCTCTATATCTAAATTTTTTTCCCCCCCAATATATTTTATATACTCTTTTGCATTTTTTTTTAGCTCTATATGGGGTATATCAGATTCTATTTTATGTAATTCTTTTAATAGATTTAGTATTCGCTTTATATTCTTTATACTAAATTTAGTATTATAAGAATCCTCTTTATATTCAAATAAAAGAATAGAATGCTTATCACTTGAGTGTATTAATTTAGGTGTAATCATAAAAGAGCTTAGATAGTTAGTAAGCTTTACTTGTTCCTTAAAGCCTAATGTCTGACCAATTTTATTTTTTTTTACTATTTTAAGAACACATTTATTATTATTAATGTTTATTAGATAAGTATCATTATTAATACCTATATTTATCGGGATTATCGCTTCATTAACTAATAAGTTATTTTCTAATAAATATTTCCTAACTATAGGATTAAATTTATATTTTTGATTCATAATTTATTTTATACCGTCGTAGAAAAGCCTTCTCCAGGAGAAATAACCAAATAAGGCTAACACTAAATAAAGCATAAATAAAAATGAGGTTATATATAGATTCTTCTCAAGATATATATAAATAGAGAAACTATCGATAATTATCCAGTATAACCAATTCTCTAATATTCTTTTTGCTACTAGAAAAGTAGTAAAAATTGCACCTATAGTTGTGAATGAATCTAAATAGGGAAAATCAGCTTTAGTGTAGCTCATTAAAAAACCTGATAATGATGTTAATATTAAGATAAAAGAAATAAATATAAAATGTTCTCTTTTTTTCATGGATGTTATTAAGATATTAGGTAAATTACTATCACTATTTTTCCATTTTCTCCAACCATATATAGCAATCAATGCATAAAATACCTGAAGAAATGATTCCATATATAGATCAGATTTTAGAAAAATAAATATAAAAAGAATCGAGCTACAGAAGGCAGCATACCAACAAAATATATTTTGCCTTATAGCTAAAAATAAATAAACTATAGCTAGAACTGTAGCGATTATTTCAATAAAATTAATATTAGAAATTAGCTCCATATAAAATTATGATTTCCTGTTATAGATATTTGACTATCTATAATTATTAAAATTTAATCCTTAAAAACTATAATCAATAGTTATTCCTAAATGCCTGGGATCTCCTAAACGCCTGAATAGTTGAGGTGTCCAACTTATATCATTTGGATCGTTAGCAAAGTAGAATCCCCTAACTGAATATCTTTGATTAAATAAATTCTTTGTCCATAATGAATATATCCAATTATTTTTCTGGTAGCCTAATTTTAAATTAACTAAGTGATATGGATTAGATTTTTTATTATGACTATCATCATAATAAAATTCATCTCTTCCTTGAAGGTCTAAACGTCCAAAGAAGCCTCTATAGTTTTCATAATTAATTCCTATAGAGTATTGATATTTTGGAGAGTGTGCCTGGTCTCTTCCGCTTATAGATAATGTTGGGTGCTGAAATTTACTATACTCTGTATCTAATAAGCCAAGGCTATAATCAATATTAATATTATCTTTAATGCTCCAAATTAACTGCGCTTCTAGACCTCTATTAAATCCTTTAGCCGCATTATCAGTAAAATATATATATGAAAGAGGGTCATTAGGATCTAACTGTAAAGAAGTGCTAATTTGCTGATCTTTTCTTGATGATGAAAAAATGGATAAACTTCCTCTAATATTATCATTAAAAAAACTGCCTTTCAGTCCAGTTTCAATACTATATAAAAATTCTTTTGTAAATTTTTTCCTATCATTTGGCACAGAAGAACCTATATTAAATCCTCCTGCCTTATATCCTTTTAAATAAGAAAAATACCAATTCTTTTTTTCAGACAAGCTATAATTTATAGAAAACCCTCCTCCCCACATAGATTCCTTAGGATTGAAATCTAAATTATTGGTATCTTTATAGCTAGCATCTCTTTTCTCAATTCTATAATTTGTTGAAAAGTTTAACCTATGGTTAATTTGTAAATTATTTTGAAAATATAATGCTAAATTCTGTGCATCATAATTACTATTAAGATCTTTATAAGACAATCCACTTGCATATTCTAAATTATGATTATGTTCTTTTACATTGATAAAATAAATACCCGTAACTGTCTTAGATGGTTTGTTTAAAAAAAATGAGGTATTGTTTGATTTAGGTATTAATCTAATTTCTTGGCTTAAAGATTCTCTATTCCTATTAGTTAAGGAATTATAGTCATAATCTTGATTCCAAAAAGAATTATTTCCCCAGTCTCCATCATAGCTTACCTCTATATTTGAATCTGAATAGCTACTGATGCTATGAAACTCATAATAGTCATTACCTAGCCATCTTATTTGTAAATTAGTAGCCTTTGATTTTTGAGAATCTTTTCCAGGCTTATCTGAGAGTGTCTTGAATGTATTATTATTAACCCATGCATCATATCCATTATTCATATTTGATAAGATAGTAGTTAAGTTTAAATCTATATATCGGTTAGGCCTCCAATTAATCTTTAATCTAGAGCTCAGTTCATCTCTTTTATTTGTATTACTTCTTCTTAAATATAAATTATCTCTAAAGCCATCATTATTATATTTATGTGCAACAAATCTATATTTAACATCAGAGGTAAATGGGCCTCCAAATGCAACTCCTAGAGAATGGGTATTATCATTTCCAAGTTGAATTCTGCTTTTAAATTCATACTGATCTGTTGGGTCTTTTGAATTAATATTAATAAGACCAGCCAGAGCATTAGCTCCATACCTAGCACCCTGGGGCCCTCTTAAGATTTCTATTTGATCAAGATCAAACAATGTAGCAATCATTCCTATACCGCTAAAATCAATACCATCAAAAATAAATCCTACTGATGAATTAGGTGCTCCTTGATATTGCTCTCTTTCTCCTATACCTCTAATTTGAAAATGTCTTGGTCTTGAAGTCTCACCTGACCAATTTAAATTAGGAACTTGTAGTAGTAAATCTTCAAAATGCTGAATACCAGATTGGTTAATTTTATCATCATTAATTAAATGGATACTTCTTGAAATATCTTTAGATTCTGACTCCGTAAAATCAGCAGAAACAATTATTTCTTCTATTGAGAGCTCTTGAGAAAATATATTAGAGCTAAAAATTGATATAAATATAAAAAAAAATCTCATAACTGCCTTTTATCAAAAACAAACCGAGAATGAGATAATTTTCCGTCCCTTCGCTGGTTCTAGCCAGATCAGGTTCAAAGGGTAATTAGAAAAATCTAATATCTCAGGAAAAACCACCACTCGGTTAATCCTACTATAATAGTGCATAAAAAATAAAAAATAAATCTATTCTTCGAGTCTAGGTATAAGTTCTGCTAAGTTGCAAGGTAATGTTCTAGAATCTAGTTGGAATGAAATAATTTTCTCCCAAGCAGTTTTACATGCATTAGTTGATCCTGGTAAAGAAAATATAAATGTACTATTGGCAACCCCTGCAATTGCCCTTGATTGAATAGAAGATGTACCAATATCCTTATAAGAAAGATATCTGAAAATCTCTCCAAATCCATCGATTTTCTTATCTAGCAAAACCTCAATAGCTTCAGGAGTTCCATCTTTACCAGTAATGCCAGTACCGCCTGTTGTGATAATAACATTAATATTTTTTGAGGATATCCATCTGGATACGTTTGATCTAATTTCAAATATATTATCTTTTACTATTTTCCTATCAACTAAATTATGTCCAGATTCCTCTATTAAAGAAACTAGGAGATTTCCTGAAGTGTCATTATCAATATTTCTAGTATCAGAAATCGTAAGTAATGATATACTTAGTGGAACAAAAGTTTTTTTATCTTTTTTTGTCATATCTATTATAGATTTGTCAACATAATGAATTAAAGTAATATTATCATTTTACGACAGGAATATTTAATTAACTTACAATCAATTGCTTTTCTAGAGAAAAAAAATAAATATTACCCCAAAAGATAGCTTAGCACCTCTAAAAATTAAAATATTTCGCAATATATGGATTGCCAACTTAGTCTCAAACCTGGGTACTTGGATGCATAATATAGGAGCTGGCTGGCTAATGACAGACCTATCAACTGATCCTTTTTTAGTTTCAATGATTCAAGTCTCAGTCGTTCTTCCTGGATTTATACTAACAATTCCTGCAGGAGTTCTTGCAGATATAGTAGATAGAAGAATTTATTTACTAATCTCAATTAGCTGGATGATTCTTTTTGCTATTATAGTTGGGTTAGTAACGATTATAGGAAATATAACTCCATTTTTATTAATTAGTTTTACATTTGCCTTAGGAATGGGAACTGCAATGATTTTGCCTGCATTTACAGCTTTAACGCCCGATCTAGTTCCTAAGTCTCAACTAGTAGAGGCAGTGACATTAAATAGCATTGCAATGAATATTACTAGAGCATTAGGACCAGCTTTAGCCGGAATTTTAATAGCAATAAGCGGTCCAGGTTTAGTGTTTATCCTAAATGGCCTAAGCTTTATTGGAATTTTTTTCGTAATATTTAGTTATAATAATTCAAGAATACCAAATAGCGGGTCTAATGAAAAATTTTTAGAGGCTATGTCTTCTGGTTTTAATTTCTTATTTAACTCCGAAAAGTTACTTACGGTAATGCTTAGAACAATCACTTTCTTTTCTGTTGGAAGCGCTATTTTAACCTTTCTCCCATTAATAGTTAGAGAAGAGATGAGTGCTGGACCTCAGACCTATAGCATTCTAGTCACTAGCATGGGTATTGGAGCTGTCATAGCAGGCCTTACACTAACAAAATTTAGAGCACGTTATAAAAATAATAATATCCTTATATTTAGTATAATAATTACAAGTCTCTGTTTACTAGGCTTAGCCTATATTCGTTCTATCTATCCCCTTATTATTATTATGTTTTTTTCTGGTATATCTTGGATGTGTGCTGTATCTACATTACATGTTTCAGCGCAGCTATCACTCCCAGCATGGGTAAGAGCAAGGGGTATGTCTTTATATTTAAGTAGTTTTATGGGTAGCTGGGCTTTTGGAAGTGCAATTTGGGGCCAAATAGCTAAACTCACAAACATATCAATAGCCCTGACAGTAGCAGTAATTTTTGGGCTAGTTATAAATTTAATAACAGCTAAAAGGAAATTAGTAGATATATAGATGCAAAAGAGGCAAAGAAAGAATATTTCTATTCACCCAGTTTTGTTAGCAGCAGGAGGGTCAAAGAGACTAGGTTATCCCAAGCAACTTTTGAAATATAAATCTAAATCCTTAATATCTAGATCTATATTTATTGCTAATACTGTAACATCAAATCCTGCCTCTATCATAATTGGATCTAATGCTTTAAAAATAAGATTAGCACTAAAATATCAAGCTAATAATTCAATATTCATATTCAATAAAAAATGGGCACTAGGTATATCTGAATCATTGAAGGTTATCAAAAAACATATAGATCCTAATGCTAAAGCTATTCTTATACTTTCGTGTGACCAACCATTTATTAATAGTACCCATATTGATAAATTAATAAAGGTATGGAATAGAAATAAAAGTAAGATTGTTGCTGCAAAATATAATGAGACCTTTGGTATACCATTAATAATTCCAAAAAAATTATTTTACTTTCTTGATATGGCTACTGGAGATCATGGGATAAAAGAAATAATCAAAGAAAGGAAAGATTTATTAAAAAAAGTTACTATTAATGAAGCTGAAATTGATATAGATACTGAAGAAGATAAAGAAAAATATCTCTAAAAAAGATATTAACCAATAGAATTAGAGTTAATCCATTTGGCTGAGGAGTCTAAGTAATGTTCTTTTTTCCATATTGGCAGTCTATTTTTTAATTCTTCAATAATATAAGAACAAGCCTCAAATGCATCACACCTATGATCTGCGGTTACACCTATCCATACTGCACAATCTCCTACATCAAGATTGCCAATTCTATGTTGGCTTTCAGCATTCGAAATCTTATACTTAACTAAAGCTTCTTTTAGTATCTTGCATCCTTCACTGGTGGCAATAGATTCTTCTCCATCATAGCTCAAAGCCTTAACAGCTTTACCGCTATTATGATTACGAACCCAACCTTCAAAAGAAACATAAGCTCCTGCCGTGCTTTGACGCATATTTTTGCTTAGATTCTTAATATCTATTTTTCTTTTAACTATTTTAAACATCATCCGCCTGCTACTGGAGGGAAAAAAAATACAGTATCATTTTCTCTAATTAGGTAATCCCAATCAACTAAGTTTCCATTAATAGCTACTTTGCAGTTTTTAATACTATCTGAAAAACTATACTTATCTGAAAGAAATTCAAATACTTGTTTAACTGATTCTAGCTCTGTTAAAATTTCCTCATTATCACAACCTGACTGCTCTCTAAATACTGCAAAATATTCTACTCTTAATTTAATCATTAGCCCGAACAAAATCACTCTTTCCGCCTGACTTAGAAAGTAGTTGAATATCCTTAATTAATATCTCATGTGATAATGATTTACACATATCATAAACTGTTAGTGATACTACTGTTACACCAGTAAGCGCTTCCATCTCAACTCCAGTTTTATAGACAGCAGAAACTTCACATTTAATTATTATTTCTGAGATAGAAATCCAATCAATCGTAATATCACACTTATCAATTGGTATTGGATGACATAGAGGTATTAATTCATGAGTCTTCTTAACAGCCATAACTCCTGCTGTTATAGCTGTATCAAAAACAGGTCCTTTTTTTGTCTTAAGCTCCTTTGAATCAAAACTAATATTACTTGGAAAGATAATTTTTGCAATTGCTATAGCGCTTCTTCTAGTTGATTTCTTAGGACTAACATCAACCATTGTAGGATTATTTTTTTTATTAATATGATTTAGCACTATCCCCCCATAGTATACATTTCAACACGTGATATCTTATTCTTTTTTATATTACTCTTTCTTAGTTCACTATATCTATCAGCCCTTGATCTCCATATCTTTTGAAAAACATTCATTAAATCATTATCGCTTGCGCCACCTCTAATTAGGCTTCTTATATTCATTCCTTTTGAGCTAAATAAGCATGTATAAATTGATCCATCTGCAGAAATACGTGCTCGATTACAGTCTCCACAAAATGGTTTTGTAACTGAAGATATAAATCCTATTTCACCTTGACCATCCTTATAAGAATATCTGCTTGCTACCTCGCCAATATAACTATTTTCTATAGGAGCAAGCTTCCATTTTTTGGAGATATTTTTTAATAATTCTGATGAAGAAACAACTTGATCCTGCTTCCAATTATTTAAGGTGCCGACATCCATATATTCTATAAATCTTACTATTATTCCAGTTCCCCTATAGTAATCTAATAAATCTAGCACTCTATGATCATTCAAGCCTTTCTGAATCACTACATTTATTTTAATTGGCCCTAATCCAACTTTTTTTGCAATTCTAATTCCATGTAATACAGAATCTAAGCTTCCTTTTCCACCACTCAATTTTTTAAAGATCTTTTCATCAATACTATCTAAACTTACTGTTATTCTTTTTAAACCAGCCTTTTTTAGATCCTTAGCCCTCACTGCTAACAAAGAACCGTTGGTAGTTAAAGCAAAATCATTTAGGTTAGATAATGAATTTAAATTTGAAATGATCTCAAGTATATCTTTCCTAAGAAGAGGTTCTCCCCCTGTTAATCTAATTTTTTCCACTCCTAACTGAGTAAATATCTGAGCAATCCGCTTTATTTCCCCTGGGGAGAGCCAATTTTTTTTTGGCAAAAAAATATGATTTTCTCCATAAGTATCCACTGGCATACAATATGGACATCTGAAATTACAACGATCAATAACTGAAATTCTTAGATCTCTAAGAGGTCTAGAAAACTTATCATTTATTTTCCCTATTTTATTAAAGCTAGATATATTATTTTTCATAACAAAAATATATTAGTTGATTTTTAACCCTCAAACTTTTAATTATATAAAAATCATTATCAAATGAAATTTATAACGATTGTTTCTCTATCTTTGACCAGGTATCTCTAAGACTTAAGATCCTTAAAAAAACTAATCTTTTCTTAGAATCTACATCTTGATCTAATTTAAAATAACCTAGTCGCTCAAACTGAAATGATTTATCCACAGTGGCTCGAGAAAGTGAAGGTTCTATAATAGCATCCTTAATTATCTCTAGGGAATGAGGATTGATATGTTTAGTTAAATCACTCCCCTTCTTGTCAGGAAAAGGGTCATTAAATAATCTATCATACAAGTGGACTTCTGCCTTTTGTCCTTGATTAGCTGAAACCCAATGAATTGTCCCTTTCACCTTTTTTTGAGAAGCTCCTGACCCGCTCTTGGTACTAGGATCATAAGTGCATCTTAATTCAATAATATTTCCTTCTTTATCCTTAATAATTTTCTCACATCTTATAATATAACCATACTTTAAGCGTACTTCTGAATTAGGAGATAATCTAAAAAACTTGCTAGGTGGATGCTCCATGAAATCATCTCTTTCTATATATATTTCCCTAGAAAAAATAATTTTTCTTTTTCCAAGAGACTCATTAGTTGGGTGATTAGAAGCAAGCATTATCTCATCTTCATTATCTGGAAAATTTTCTATAACAATCTTCAATGGCTTTAAAATTGCGAATCTTCTCTCGCTTTTCTGATCAAGATCTTCTCTTACACAATTTTCTAAATTGCTAAGTTGTATAGTATTATTTTTTTTTGTTACGCCTACTCTATATATAAAATCACGGATAGATTGAGCAGTATATCCTCTCCTTCTCATGCCAGATATTGTTGGCATTCTAGGATCATTCCATCCAGAAACATAACCTGAATCAACTAAATCTCTAAGCTTTCTTTTACTCATAACAGTAAACATTAAGTTCAGTCTAGAGAATTCAATCTGTTTAGGGTTATTCTCTAATGAAAATTGTCCTAAAAACCATTCATATAAAGGCCTATGATCTTCAAATTCAAGACTACATAAAGAATGTGTAGTTTTCTCAATCAAATCAGATAATGTATGAGCAAAATCATACATTGGATATATACACCAATCATTATTAGTATTCTGATGAGAAACCTTTCTAATTCGATATAAAATTGGGTCTCTTAAATTAATATTTGAAGAAGACATGTCAATCTTAGCTCTTAAAACATGCTCACCTTCTTCAAATACTCCATTAGCCATATCTTCAAAAAGCTTAAAATTTTCCTCTATGGATCGATCTCTATACGGGCTATCTATTCCTGGATCAGTTAATGTTCCACGATATTCTTTTATCTTATCTATGCTCAAGCTATCTACATAAGCTTTATTATCTAATATTAATTTTTTTGCAAAATCATATAGCTTAGGGAAGTAATCAGAAGCATAAGTTAGCTTATCCCATGAATACCCAAGCCAGGCTATATCTTCTTTTATAGCTTTTTCGTACTTTTTATCTTCTTTTTCGGGATTGGTATCATCAAAGCGCAAAAAACACTTACCACTAAACTCAGAAGCAATATCAAATGATAAGCTTAAAGCCTTTGCATGGCCTATATGCAGATAGCCATTTGGCTCAGGAGGAAAACGTGTTTGTATTCTCCCATCATTCAGATTCTGCTCTAGATCAGCTGAAATAATCTGACTTATAAAATTTGTACCTCTTTTATTTTTTTTATCCATAATTTGTTACTTTAGCGTTTAAGCATTACTATAAATCATTTGCAAATAAGTATAAACACAACATGTCACTAGAGTAAGTTTACAATAATAGGCAGAATAGCCCTATGGATAGAAGATCATTTATATATTATGGAGGACTTAGCTCTATTGCTGGGTGCTCAAAAAACGAGCAATCATCAAGTGCTTCGTTAGATAATAGAACTTATAACTGGCGAATGGCTACCTCTTGGCCTCCAAACTTCCCTGGACATGGGGTTTCTGCAAATCGCCTAGCTAATAATATTGAAGAGCTTACTGGCGGTCGCATAAAAATTGAAATTTTTTCTGCAGGGGAGCTGGTTCCAGCTTTTGAGGTATTAGATGCAGTATCTAGAGGCACAATTCACCTAGCCCATAGCGCACCAGTATATTGGAGAGGAAAAATACCTGCATCTCTAATATATGGAGGTATACCTTTTGGAATGACCTCGGATATTTTTAATGCATGGCTTTTTCACTCAGATGGCCTAGAGCTATGGAGAAAAGCATACTCATCTATGAATATCATACCATTTCCAGCAGGCAATACTGGTCAACAAATGGGTGGATGGTTTAATAGGGAAATTAATTCCTTAGAAGATCTATCAGGTCTTAAAATGCGTATACCAGGCCTTGGGGGTGAGGTAATGCAAAAAGCAGGTATTCTTCCAGTTAATCTCCCTGCTTCAGAAATATTTACTGCTCTTCAAACAGGAGCAATTGATGCTACTGAATGGGTTGGACCATACAATGATATGGCTCTGGGCTTACAGCAAGTTGCAAAATATTAC
>CEUA01204813.1_pt1 | contig 12689 bp, 16 predicted proteins | sample 361541 | NCBI WGS metagenome assembly CEUA01 (sample SAMEA2623079, study PRJEB7988) | marine metagenome | isolation source: saline water (ENVO:00002010), including
CCAAGCATCTATTATACCATTTTTGTTCATATCAACTTCTCTCGCTTCAGATAAATCAACTGATCCTTTCTCAGATTTTTTCTTCTTTTTCTTTTTTATCCAAGTGTTACCTTTTTCTTTTTTTTGTATGTATTTGCTTTTTTTCTTTTCTAATTTTTTTGGTTTTTCGTTTATGAAATCAATTACATCATTAATTGCTATTGCAAAATTGAGATTCTCACCTTCAGAGGTAAATGTATTTAAACCAATTAACTCTTTATTTTTATTGAAAAGAGGGCCACCTGAGTTACCAGGGTTAATAGCAGCTTGAGTTTGAATAACATTTGCTGCATGACGTGAACCTTCATATCTCCAATTATAGTTAGGTCTGACTTGGCTAATCATACCTGAAGTAAAAGTCCAGAGAAGTCCTTCAGGATGTCCAATGGCAAATGAGGTTTGTCCTGGTTTAATCCTATTAAATTTTCCATAAACTACTGGCTTTAGTTTTACTGGTAAATTTTCAACTTCTAGCATTGCAAGGTCTTTAGTTTTATTTACTTTAATAAGTTTAGCGTTATGCGATGGAACTTGTGAAATTAAATAATTTTCATCAACCATACTATTAGGTTTTATCCAAACACTTAATTGATCAGCTCCACTGATTACATGCCAATTAGTAATTATTTGAATTTTACCATTGTTATTTATTACAAATCCTGACCCAACACCTTTTATTCTGTTATTTTTTCTATTCCCTATAAAAACTACACTTGATGAAAAATCATCATATATATCTTCAGCTCCTTTAAATTTTGGCTGGCTTCTATTTTTATTATTTTTAATAATTTCATTTTCCTTTTCCTTTAAGGCTTCATTTAAATCAGTTACATTTTCTAAAAGAATTTCAGCATTCTCTTCATCAACTAAATTAGTATCATTTATTGCATAAGATGATTTAGACATTACTTTAGCATTATTGACTTGCTTAATATCAAAAGCATTAGAGTTGGTTGAAATAAATAAAAATACAACAAAAGTAGAAAATAATTTTAAATACATATTATTTTTTAGATATAAATATAAAATCACCATTTGTATGACCCCAATTATACATTAGATGCAAATAAGGCTGTTGTCTCATTCCTGCGTGAGCTAGAGCTATATTATTGCCTATATCTCTTAGTGTTATTACATTATTATTCTTCAGAGAATTTATAAAACTCATACCAAATATTGAATGTTTGCCCACACCAGTGTCATCAACTGGTTCATTTTGACCAGATGAGAGTACAAGTCTAGCTCTTTTATTAATTAACTTTTGATAAAGCATAGTTTTTTGTTTTTCGTTAATCATATTTGAGCCTTTTGAAACAGAAAAATAACACGAGTCAACCATGACTGCTAGATGATGAGCCGGAATATCAAGTAAATAATTTTCTATATCACTTAAATTAATCCAATTTCTGATTGATTTCTTTTGCCCATCAACAGGTATCCAATAAGATTTATTACCCTTAATATCCCCGTGCCCTGCATAATAGATTAAAACATAATCATTATCGGTTGTAAGTTCTGATAGTTTTTCAAAAGCAGAAAACATTTTATCTCTATCTGCATTTTGGATTGTTATAACTTCTTCGAAATTAAATTTTGATTTTAATATTTTCTCTATTTCATTTACATCATTTACCGGAGATGTTAGCGAAGTCCACTCTGCTTTATTGTACTTTGAGTTTCCAATTAAAAGCGCATAATATTTGCCTTGTATATCTAAATCACCTCCTGGGTTTGTATCTGGTTCGTTTACGATGATAGTATTATTATTATATTCTTTATACTCGGAAAGTTTTGCAATTGTTTTTTCTTTACTTTTAAAAAATTCTATTTCAACGTATTTACCTCCCTTATATTCACCATTTCCTATGCCAAAATTTCCATCATTTTCAAAATCAATATTTGCTCCGAGTACTTTCTTTTTATCGCATGTAATAATTGCTTTACCCTTTAGCTCGTCAAATAAAATACCTTTTAAAGTATCGATTTCACATGTTGTTTCTTTATCATCAAAAAAAACAATACCATCACTGTGAGAGTAAAAGGTTTTCTTTTTAAAATTAAATTTAGAAGACTTATCTGATTTTTTATCTGAATCTATATATCCATAAATATACTTTCTATCTTTTGCGTTATCCGGTGCAATGATTGCAGCAAAGTATAATTCTGCTTTAGGAAGATCTTCTATATTTTTATGTTTTTTTAATTTCTTTTTGATAACTTTTACTTTTTCTTTACTTTTTTTAGTAATCCAAGATTTAGATTCTTTAATTTTTTCTTTTAATTTTTTCTTATTCTCTTTAATTTCTTTTTTTTTAATCCAGGTGGTAGTTTTTTCTTTTTCTACTTTAGAACCTGTCAAATTATTTTCGACAGTTTCAGTTTTATTTTTCTTTTTAATCCAAGAAGTTTCAGATTGGGCAAAAGTGATTAAACCCAGTAAAATGGTTAGGGCAATAATTATATTTTTTAAATATTGCATAATAAATATTACATAAAAATTTGGATAATTTAAATACTTCTTAATTATTATCTAGGTAGTCTTCCACCTGAATTAAGACAATCTTCAATTGAACTAAAACTCTCATATTTCTTTGTTTGTTTATAATACTGTGATCCTTTTGCATGACAGATGTTGCTTGTTGATTTTTTCACATTTGGACTATCATTTTGAACATTGTCACATCCAGCAATAAATAAAAATAGTAATAGAATTAATTTTTTCATTAAAACAACTTATCCGAGTCATTCACTTTTGGAAGGTCTTTTAAATTGATTATTTTAAATTGATAAATTAGATCTCCCTTTAAGTTTTATATTCGCAAGTGTTTCTATCAATAATGTAACAATTTGAAATTCTAATATAGTTTGTTTTGTAATCTCTTATTTCATGATGATTTTTAAATTTTTTTGTTCTTATGTTGTAATTACTTGATAAAAAATTACCACTAAGACGGTAATATCTATCATCACACTTTAAATATGTATATTTAGGTTCGTAAGCATTAACGCTACTCCCTAAAGTACTTATTAATACTAATGTGGACAAAAATTTACTATAAGAAAAAAATAATTTTGCAATTGAAGAGAAAACTAGTTTCATAATAAAATCTTATCTCCCCTAAATAAGTAGGGGAGAATTATATAAGATTAGCCATCCTCCTTATTAATATTGATTAATACAGATCCAATAACACCAAATATAATTGGTGAGAATCTAGATGCAGAACCCATAAATGGAGTAAGATTTACACCCATCCAAGATAATGCAAAATCTGCAACTGCAAATATTAAAAATAAACTTCCTAATATCTGTAATACTGAAAAGTTAGTTTCTTTTGTTTTTACTTTAGTCATTTTTTTTCTCCTTTTGTTGTTGTTTGTCATGCTTCTTATTTAATTGATTGAATTGAAAATTACTTGTCCAGGTTTTAAAAAATTTTAGGACAATACTTTTGTCCAGAAAAAAAATTAATCTTGGACAAGCAATTAAGTTTCTATGGCTTAAATGTGTGTCATGAAAAAAAGGAGAAAAATATGAAACAAATAATTGATAAATTTAATTGGGAAGATTTTTCAATCAAAAAAATTGAAAAAAAACACGACATAAGAGGTGTTGCTAAAAGAGAAGCATTAGTTGAAGAGCCTTGTGCATCTAGCAATGGTAGTATTACTGAAGGTGAAATAAAACAAGAAAGCGATACTTACATTCAAAAACATCAAACTAAACTTAGAAAATATTTAGAAAAAGTTGAGGATAATCAAAATCAACTATCGGGTTATTTACAGCAGAATCATTTTGATCCTATTGTAAATAGTTTAGATTCTAAATTTCATTCTAAAGCAAATGAAAAAGAAATTACTTTAAACGATCTTCATAATAATTATAAAACTTATAAAGAAGAACAAAACCAATTTAGAAAATATCATCAAATAAATAGAGAGCCCAATTTTGCTACAACGGGAAATACTATTAAGCACTTAGGTTTAATTTTAATTTTATTTTTAATAGAGGCCTTTTTAAATGGTTCTATGTTGCAAGGAGCACTTGTTGGAGGACCTGTAGAAGGTGTTGGAACAGCTGTTGCTGTTGCTGGACTTAATTGTTTAGCATCAGGTTTAGCTGGATATTACATATTTAAAAAGATCAATCACTTAGAAAGAAAAACAAAAATATTGTGGGGTTTCTTTGCGGTGATATGGACAACGTTTATCGTTTATTTAAATTTTTGCTTAGGTGCTTATAGATCAAAATCAGAAGAAGTATTTCAGAAGATCTATGGAAGTGCTTCGGAGAGCCAAAGTCTAACAGTGGAGCAAAGTCTAGAAACTCTATCAAAGGCTATTACACCATGGAGTAGTGATATTGAATTTATGTTTGTAGGTCTAATGCTTGCATTCGTAGGTATATTCTTTGCAGCACTCTCAATTATAAGTGGTCTGTTGTATAACGATACATATCCAGGCTATGGAAATGTTGGAAAAAAAGTAAACAATTATAAAAATCAAATTAGGAAAACTTTTAAATCTTATGCAAAAGATATTTCTAAATTGTTTGCTCAACACAATATAAAATTACAAGAAACTTTTGATAATATTAGAAATAAAGAGCTGAACTATTGGGATGCTAACACAAATATTATTCAAAAAGAGTTTGTAAACTATGAACAAAAAATCAATTCTGTAGAAAGAGGATCTCAACATATTATTGATGAGTACAGAAAAGAAAATGTAAAAGTAAGAAAATCTACTCCTCCTACATTTTTTGAAAAAAGTTTTGAGTTACCTGAGGATGTAAAAAATCCTCTTAAGGTATTTCCAGATATTAATTTTCATTACATGTCAGATCAAGAAAGAGAACAAAAGAAGCTGAAGTTTTTAAGCTCAATAGATCAGAACTTTAAACAATCTGAGAAAGATATTGAGGAACTTCAAACTACATCAATTAGCAAACAAAAGGAGTTACATGAAAAATATAATACTAATTAAATTTCTAATAATACTGTTGTTAAGTACCACACATAGTTTTGCTGGCAAATACCCTAATATTCCAAAAGGTGTTGACCAAAAAACATATTGTGATGACAAAGGTGGTAAATATGGACATGTTATAGTTGTTGTGGACTTAACAACTAAATTAGATAAAGCTCGAGTTGAGTTTATTAAAGATCAAGTATTTTCTAAAGAGTTTTATTTAAATTATGAACCTTTTACTAAATTTTCATATTTCTTAATTGATAATAATGAACCAACTAAACAAAAATTCCTATTTTCTAAATGTAGACCTAAAACTGGAAATATTAATTTTAGTGAACTTGAAAAAGCAACATTATTTGAAAACAGAAAAGTATTAGAAAGATATTCAAATAGATTTTTTAATGAAGGAGAAAAAATTCATAGTTCAATATTTGAAACAAAAAAAGATTCAAAATATAGTTATATTTACGAAACTTTTGCTTATATTTTTCAAAATCCAAAATCTGACTTTAATTCAAATCATTCATATAGAGAGTTAATACTTGTTTCAGATTTAATGCAAAATACAAAGAGATTGTCTTTTTATAGAGCTTGTAACGCTAGTTCTGTAAATGCTTTATGCCCATCTTTTGATAATTTTATGCAAAATCTAAGTGATAAAGATTATTTAATTACAACTTCTCCAAATGGAGAGGGTATTAATTTAAAAATAGTATATCTAAATAATCGATGTGAAACAAACAAATCTCTAGATAAATCATTAAAAATGCTTTGGATTAATTACTTTAAAAGTAGAGACTTTAATGTTTTGGAAACAGTACATCAAACTGATATAAACATTATAGGCAATTGTTAAAATGAAACAAATAATATTTATAATATTTTTTTCTATTTTTAGTTTTTCAGTTAGTGCCAATGAGATAGACGATCTTAGAAAATTAGCTGATGATGGTGATCCTGTAGCACAAAATAACTTAGGTCATTATTATCTTTATTTGAGTGACGATAATCCTGAGGATAAAGAGCTTTTAGATAAAGCAATTTATTATCTTAATGCAGCTGCAGATCAAGAGCAGGTTAATGCAATGACAACAGTTGGTTGGACTTATTTTACAGGTGACCATGGGGCACCAAAAGATAATGAACAAGCTATATATTGGAACCATAGAGCATCCGATTTAGGTTTTACAATAGCAAGTTATAATATGGGATTCTTTTATTATTCAGGATTGGCAGGCCTAGACCAAGATTTAGTGATGGCTAAGAAATTTTGGTTATTAAGTGCTTCTCAGTGGGTAAATTCAGATGGTCTTCATGAAGCAACTGCTCTAGAACTTTTAGATGAGATTAATCAATATAACCCAAATCCAACACCTGAAATGATCAAATTGAGAGATTTCTTTATAATGTTACTAAAATCTGAAGGCGCATAATTAAATGTTAAGAATAATTATAATTTTTATATTTGTTTTAAATCTTCAATCATTAACTAAGGCTGATGATATTAGTGACTTTGAGATAGATGGCATAAGCATTGGTGATAGTTTGCTTGATTATTATTCTAAAAATGAAATAAATGAAATGCTTTCTAAAACAGTTTCTACTTACACAAATATGGAAATTAAAAGAGTTTTTTTTAAATCTATAAATGGATCTAATTATTTACAGTATAACTTTCATTATATTAATGACAAAAGTTATGAGATTGTAAATATAAAAGGCATAATGCTCATGGAAAACAAAACCAATGAATGTAATGCAAAAAAATTACAAGTATCAAAAGAAATAGAAAATTCTATAAATTTTAAAGATAAACAAAAATCTGTACAAGTAAATGGAGTTGACAAATCTGGCAAAAGTACAATTGATAGTATAAAATTTATAGTTGATGGGGGCAGTATTGAGGTTGAATGTTGGAAGTGGAGCAAAAAAATAAAAGAAGAAAAACCTTGGAGGGATACTTTTCAAGTTAGTATTCTTGACGATATTTTTATATATTGGTTAAATAATAAAGCTTTCAAGTAGTAAAGGATGGCAATCTTAATCACGGGTCTAGTGGCCTTATCATCTCAACAATCGTTACAAATTTTAATTATTATGAAATCTTGACACACATAAGGTACAGTGAGAAGGTATTGAATATGAGGATATTTTTATCAATATTAATTTTAATCTTTACTCATCAATCATGGACAAAGGCAGATGATATTAGTGACTTTGAGATAGAAGGGATTAGTGTTGGAGACAGTTTGCTTAGTCATTTTACAAAAAAGGAAATAATAGAAAATATTAGTTACAATTATGAAGAAACTAATAAAAAATTTACTTCTGTAGATTTTTATAATTTAAGTAATAAATATGAATTTATACAATTTCATTACAAAACTAATGATAAAAATTATGAAATATATTCAATTGATGGAATTTTTTCTTGGGACAAACCCCCAACAGTTTGTAATTCTGAAAGATTAAAAATAAATAATCAAATTTCAAATGCTTTTACTGACTTAAAATATGAAGAATTTTTAAATTCAGATATGGCCTCTCGGCGTGGTTTTATGGATGCCAATGAATATTATTTTTCTAATGGAGATTTTATACAATTAACTTGTTATAAATATAAAGATAAATATAGTGATTATAGAAATCATGGAAGGCTAGGTATTGTAAGAAAAGAATTAGATGATTGGATAGTATCTATTGAATAAATTTTTAATAAGACACTCATAATTTCATGTCAGACAGTTTAATCAACTGAGTTTAAATCAACGATTGCAACTCATCCGAATTCTTGACAGTCATATGTCACAGTGAGAATGTGATGTTTATGAAGATATTTTTATCAATATTAATTTTAATCTTTACTCATCAATCATGGACAAAGGCAGATGATATTAGAGAATTTGAGATTGAAGGAGTGAGTATTGGGGATAGTTTATTAGAAATTTTTAGCAAAAATGAAATAGATTCAAATATGGCTCCTTATATATTTAAATCTGATAAATTTAAAATCTTTGAAATTGATAGACCTTCAATCTTTCAAAATTATGATTCTTTGCAAATTGCTTTAAGGAAAGATGACAATAATTATAAGATTTATGGAATAAGTGCAGCAATTTTTTTTAATCAAAATATTTCAAAGTGTGAAGAAAAAAAAAATTTAATAAATAATCAGATAAAAAATTTGTTTAAAAATATTAAAAGTTCACCAGTAGAAGGAAAATTAACTGCTGATCCAACAGGAGATAGTTCATATACAAGAATAGCTTATTATTTTCCAGGTGATAATTTTATTGGAATTTCATGCTATGACTGGTCTAAGCGTTTAAAAGAATCAAAAAATTGGATTGATGTATTGAGGGTAGAAATTTATACCAAAGAATACAATGATTGGTTAGGTATAGCTTATTAATAATAGCGCAAAGACCTCATAATCCAGAGAGTTATAGTTTGATCTCATGAGTTAATTCTATTAATTTCAAACTGCCCGAAATCTTGACTTACATAACCCATAGTGAGAAAATAACGTCTATGAGGATTTTTTTAACGGTTTTAATTTTAATATTAAGTCTTCAATTATTGACTAAAGCTGAAGATATTACTGAATTTGAAATAGAAGGAATAAGTATTGGTGATAGTGCATTAGATTATTTTAGTAAAGAGGAAATAAAAGACAATACTTCTATTCCACCTAATTTAAAAGAATCAAAATATACACAGAGTTGCTTCGATGACTATGGAAATACATACGATAGAATTTGTATAGCATTCAAGAAAAACAGTTCCAAAAAGATAATTGAGCAACTCCAAGCTCAAATTAGATACAATAAAGATGTAATGAATATTTGTAAAAAAAAACAAAATAAAATTGATAAAGAATTATCTTTACTTTTTAAAAATTTAGAAAGAATAGAATGGGGTAAACATTCACTTCCATCTTTAAAAGATAAAGACAAAAACGCGCATTATTATCCCATTACATATGAATTTGTTGATAAATCTAGAGCACAATTAGGATGTTATAGTATAATGAGTAAATCTTATCTTAAGATTGGAGTTTATAATCTTGAATTTGGAATGGTTATAAGTAACTAATCACACACGGCACTCACAACCCCGGGTTTAGTGATCTGATTGTTTGATTTATCAATCTTAATTTCAACTTTTCCTAAATCTTGACACAGATAGGGCGCAATGAGAAAGTATTGTTTATGAGGATATTTTTAACAGTAATAATTTTAATTTGTAGTCTTCAATCTTTGACAAATGCAGAAGTTAAAATAGATAATTTATTTGGAGTAAAAATATTAGATCCAGTTGAAAAATTTTCAAAAATAGACAATGGTATTTATCAACCTAACAGACCAGGTACTTATTATTTTTCTGATCAGAATATTACTATAAATAGAAGTGAAGACTTTGATAGCTTTTATCTAAGAACCAATGATGAATACAAAATTATAAATATAACAGGAAATAAATTTTTTTATGAAAATATTGATTCTTTTAGAAATAATTGTTTAGAAAGTAAAAAACAAATGATTCAAGATATGGCTTTATTTTTTGAAAAAACTGGAGAAAAATTTGTAAATAATTACTGGCACAATGAAGAATATAAATCTATCTGGGACGAGTCACAAATATTTTATAAAGATGAAGGTGTCGATTTACTGCTCGCTATACATTGCAGTTATAGAGGGAATAATGACGGGAAAATTTTAGGAGAAATGGGCGTTAGCTGGGTTACTAGAGATTACTATAATAAACATATAAAAGGCATTTGGAAAAAAATTAAGAAATTTGATAATAAATTTATCAAATCTTTTGTAGTTTCTAGTGAGAATGTTTAAATAACACCCAAGACTCATAAGTTAGCGGTCACCTTTCATAATTCACTTCACGTGATCCTTATTTCAACTTACTCTAAATCTTGACACATATACGACACAGTGAGAAAATATCTTTATGAAGATATTTCTGTCAATATTAATTTTGGTCTTTAACCTTCAATCATGGGCCAAGGCTGATGGCGTTATTGATTTTGAAATAGAAGGGATGAGTATTGGAGATAGTCTTTTAGATTTCATGAGCATTAAAGAAATCAAAAAAAATTTAAAAGAACATATTAACTGGTTACATACTGATAAAAAATTTCAAAGAGTAGAGAAGTATGATGGGCCTTTTGAAATTTATGAGTATGTTGGAGCGGTAATAAAACCTAATGATCCTCAATATAAAATTTATGCTCTTAGTGGTATGCTAGACATAAATGACCCAAAAAGTTGTGATAATTTACAACAGGAAATTGTTAGTTCTTTTAAATCTATATTCAAAAATGCTGAAATTCATAATTGGAATGACTCTATACGACAAGATCCAAGTGGAAAAAGCATGGCAGTTGGGGTTGAATTTTTTATGGCAAAAGGCTCTGCTTCTGTCGTTTGTTATAATTTTACAGAAGAATCTAACATTCAAAGTGGTTTAGATGTATCTATTTCAAATAAAGAATTTGATGATTGGTTATTAAGTTTTAATTGATCACGCATGGTCCTCATAATCTATGGTCTAGAGGTTTAATCAATTGAACTATTAAGATTAATTTCAATTTATTCGAAATCTTGACATAGATAGGGCACAGTGAGAAAAGGTTTCTTATGAAAAGATTGTTATTAATTTTTATCTTAACATTAAGCTTTCAATCATGGACCAAGGCTGAAAATATTTCTGATTTTGAGATAGAAGGAATGAGTATTGGGGATAGTGCTTTAAAATATTTTACAGAAAATGAAATTATAAATAATATTAGAAAAAATTCTTATAAAGGATCTGACGGGTTATTTTTTGATGCACAATTCAAAGATAATAATTATGAACTTTATGAACAAGTGACACTTACGTTTAAAAAATATGATAAAAGTTATACTATCTATTCTTTAGGTGGTTTAATTTTTTATGATAATAAACAAAATTGTATTAATGATTATAAAAAAATAGCTAAAGATGTAGAAAAATTATTTCCCAATCATATAAAAGATACCCTTAATAATCAACATCACCAGGATCCAACTGGTAAAAGCTTTATTTACGGAATATTATTTTTAGATGAAAATTATTCTGGAGCAGAAGTTTCATGTTATTCATGGTCTAAAGAAATGGATTTATATGATTATGTTTTAGTTGCTATTGATACAAGTGAATTTGGTCAATGGTTACAAAACTATTTTGATAATTTGTAAAGTTATATTCAACCACTCGACTCATAATTCTGGGTCTAGTGCCCTGATCAATTAAGTTACCAATCTTAATTTCAATTATTATGAAATGTTGACACGCATAGGTCACAGTGAGAAAGTATGTTTTATGAGAATACTTTTATCAGTTTTAATATTAATCTTCAGTCTTCAATCCTGGACTAATGCTGATGATATTAAAGATTTTGAGATAGAGGGTATTAGTATAGGGGATAGTTTACTTGATCATCTAAGTAAAGAAAATATAGATAAACTACCAGCTGAATATTATCCAAAGAGTGATGAATTTTATTTAGTAGATGGCGGCTTTATAAATTCAGAACTCTATGATGGATTTCAAGTAGGTTTAAAAAAAAACTATTATAAAGTTTATGGATTTACTGCAGGAATATTTTTTGAAAATATGAAAAGTTGTTTAATACATAAAAACAAGGTTGAAAATGAAATCTCAGATTTGTTTAACAGTTTAGAAAAATATTCAAGCAAAGGAAAACATGATGCAGATCCTAATGGTGATTCTTATATGCATCAAACACAATATTCTTTTACAAACGGTGGAGTTATTGTAATAGAATGTCTTGATTGGTCTGATGAAATTACAAATAAATATAATTGGAAAGATAATTTTAATATAAGTCTTATTTCAAAAGAATATGAGTATTTTCTTAGAAATGAAGCATATTAATAAATTATGAGAGTTTTTTTAATATCATTGATTTTGATCTTAAATCTTCAATCATGGGCTAAGGCTGATGATATAAGAGATTTTGAGATAGAGGGGATGAGTATAGGAGATAGTTTGTTAGAATATTTTAATAGAAATGAAATTATTGGTAACATAGAAAAAAATTATTATAAACATAATAAATTTCAAACAGCAGAGTTTTATAATTCAGACAAATTCAAAAAATATGACGGTATAAGTTTTAGTTTTAAAAAAAAAGACACCAACTACAAAATTGTAAATATAGTTGGTATTAATTTTTATGAAAAAAATATTAAAGTATGCTACGAAGAAATGTCTTCTATTGATGATGAAATAAGTTATATCTTTAAAAATTTAGAAAGAACAACAGATGATGGCCCGCATGAAGCAGATGAAAAAGGAGAAAGTTTTGTAAAAGCTATAAGATACTGGTTTGAAAATGAAGATATTATATCTATAGCTTGCTACGATTGGTCTAAAAGGCTCACTAATTCAAAAGGGTGGACAGATAATCTTTCAATAGAAATTACAACAAGAGAATTTAATGAATGGTTGGTAAATAAAGCATTCAAATAATAACAAACAAGGCCCTCATAATCCCGAGTCTTGTGGTTTAATCAGAAGAGGTACCAATCTTAATTTCAATTTTTAGTAAATCTTGACACTTATGGGTCACAGTGAGAAAGTGTTTGTTATGAAGATATTTTTAACAGTTTTTA
>CEUA01022203.1_pt1 | contig 12678 bp, 8 predicted proteins | sample 361541 | NCBI WGS metagenome assembly CEUA01 (sample SAMEA2623079, study PRJEB7988) | marine metagenome | isolation source: saline water (ENVO:00002010), including
CTTGTAATGACCTCTCACAACACCTTCTAGTGGGAATAGAATGTCGTTATTTTCACAGATTGGGATTACTTCATGTACTTCGTCTACGTTCATGTCTCCTCCTGTTCCGTAATAAGATTTTAGTAGAGGTCTTGTAGCGGCAAACCATCTTTCTAGAACACCATTTTTTCTTGGATCTTTTGGATTAAAGTTGATTCCTGATTTTCCCCCACCAATAGGTGGTCCAGATACTGTGAATTTGATTTCCATTGTTTTGGCAAGTGCCAGCACCTCATCTTTTGTAACTCCATCTCTCATCCTGGTTCCGCCAGCAGATGCGCCACCTCTTAGAGAGTTAATAACTATCCATCCTACAGCTTCAGTTTCTGTATCTTTCCATTCGAAGACTATTTCCGGTTGTTTAGTTTCAAATTTTTTTAATAATTGCTCCATCTTTTCTAGTTATATATATTTGCAAATGTATCGATTACTCTAATAATATTAGTTAGAGATATTTTAGATGTTATAAAATAGGATTGTTAATTTCTCCGCCACAACAATTTCTTCTAGCACCTGTTACAGATTTCAAACAATTCACTTCATTTCTTACTCTTAATACCCCTAGGAATGCAAAGATTAAAGCTTCTTTAAAGTTTATAATTTTTTTATTTGGAATAAAAATCATTGATTTACAGTGATATGATATTCTTTCCATTAGATAGGAGTTGAATGCTCCTCCGCCAGTAAAAAATGTTGTTTCTTTATTTAAATATTTGCCAATTTGAATACCAATATGTTCACAAAATGTATGTAATACATCATGATCTTTGTATTTTTTAAGAAATAATGGATAAATAAATTCTTCAACCCATTCTCTGCTTAAAGATTTTGGCGGTAATTCTTTATAGTATTTCAAGTTGTTGAGTTTTTCTAATAGTTCCGGAATCAGACTTCCTTTTTTTGCATTTTCTCCATTTATATCAAAATCCATATTTAATTTCTGGCTGATTTTATTTAATACAATGTTGGCTGGGCATATATCAAAGGCTATAATTTGATTTTTTTCTTTTATTGAGATATTTGCAAAGCCTCCTAGATTTATACAATTCTTATAGTTGGAAAAGAGATAGAGATCCCCTATTGGTACTAAAGGGGCTCCTTGCCCATTTAGGCTTATATCTAATTTTCTAAAATTATTAATTGTTGTGATTTTTGTAGTATTTGCAATCTCTTGTCCATCTCCAATTTGTAGGGTATAATTTTTATTAGGTTGATGGAAAATAGTGTGGCCATGTGATGCAATAAAATCTATTTTCTCATTTTCTAAGAATTTATTGATATTCTCTCCTAGGAATCTTCCATATTCTATATTGGTTTTAGCAATTTCAGTACTGTTTCTTGTGTGCAGATTTGTTAATTTTTCTATCCAGTAATTAGGATACTTTATTGTGGTTGCTTTATTGATCTTAAATTGCCAGCATGTATCCTTAATCAACGTACAAATTGCTAAATCAATTCCATCTAAGGAAGTTCCTGACATTAATCCTAAGCAATGATATTTCATTTTCAAAGTCATTAGATCTCAAAGATAGTTTAAAAAGTGTATTTTTGCGTGAATTCTTTAAAAAGCAAACTAATGAATTTTGAACTTTCAGAAGAGCATAAGATGATTAGGGACGCAGCAAGAGATTTTGCGCAGAATGAATTATTGCCAGGGGTAATTGAAAGAGATGAAACCCAAACCTTTCCACACAAACAAATTAATAAATTAGGTGAGCTTGGTTTTTTAGGAATGATGGTTGATCCAAAATATGGAGGAGCAGGTATGGATACTATTTCTTATGTTTTAGCAATGGAAGAGATTTCCAAGGTGGATGCATCCTGCTCTGTAGTAATGTCTGTAAATAATTCATTAGTATGTTGGGGTCTTGAGACTTTTGGAACAGAAGAGCAGAAAGCCAAGTATTTAATGCCACTCGCAAAGGGAGAGATCATTGGTGCATTCTGTCTTTCAGAGCCAGAAGCAGGTTCAGATGCAACGTCACAACAAACAACAGCGCTTGATAAAGGAGATTTTTATTTGTTAAATGGCACAAAAAATTGGATTACGAATGGTAGTACAGCAGATGTATATTTGGTAATTGCTCAAACAGATGTAGATAAAGGACATAAGGGCATTAATGCTTTTATTGTAGACAAGGAGATGGAAGGCTTTGTTGTTGGTCCTAAAGAGAATAAGTTAGGTATTCGAGGTTCAGACACACATTCTTTAATGTTTACTGATGTTAGGATACCAAAAGAGAATAGAATAGGAGAGGATGGATTTGGCTTCACCTTTGCTATGAAGACATTATCTGGTGGAAGAATTGGCATCGCAGCTCAAGCGCTTGGAATTGCATCTGGGGCATATGAGTTAGCATTAAAATATTCTAGAGAGAGAAAAGCATTTGGGAAAGAAATTTCAAAACATCAAGCGATTGCATTTAAACTAGCAGATATGGCCACTCAAATTGATGCATCAAGATTATTGTGTTTAAAATCAGCATGGCTTAAAGATAATGGACATAATTATGATAAAGCCGGAGCTATGGCGAAAGTTTTTGCTTCTGAGACTGCTATGAAGGTAGCAGTTGAAGCTGTACAAGTGCATGGGGGTTATGGCTTTGTTAAGGAGTATCATGTTGAGCGTTTAATGCGTGATGCTAAAATCACACAGATCTATGAAGGAACATCTGAAATTCAAAGGATTGTAATTTCACGTTCTATTTTAAAATAAAAGTTATGAAGAAACTAATATTACTATCAGTCTTAATTTTTCTCGTCTTCAGTGGAATTGCACAGATTGGTAAAAAAGAAATTAATCCCGCATATTTAAAGTTTTTACCTTCAAATGCTAACCCTTCAGATTTGCGTCCTTCTGATATTCCTTCAGAACAAGTGTTAAAACAAATGGGTCTGTCTACAGAAGAGATTGCTGCAGCTTTAAATTATAAAAATAGTAGGGGCAGACATATTGATCAAGAATCTGGAGATACAATTTCAAATCATTCTGCTCTTTCAAGATTATTTGGAGCTTTTGGTGATACTTTAGTCACGGATACTAATACATATCCTCAAGCTAGAATTTATGGTCAGGATATTTTCAGAAATAATGATTTGTCTTATTATCAGAAATCATTAGATGCGAAAGCTCCTGAGAATTACAAGGTAGGTAGTGGTGATGAAATTTCAATTTCTGTTTGGGGTTATTCAGAATTTTCAGAAACTATTATGGTAGATGAAAGAGGGTATATTACCCCCAGTTCTTATGGGAGGATTTATGTAAAGGGTTTAACCTTTAAAAAGATGCGCTCTTTATTAAAGAGCAAATTCTCTTCTTTTTTAGACATGCAGAACTCAGAGATAGATGTTACACTTGCTTACTCTAGAGTGATTACTGTTAATATAGTTGGAGAGGTTTATAATCCAGGATCATATTCAATACCGGCAATTAATACTGCATTTAATGCATTAATAGCAGCTAAGGGCCCTAATCAGCGAGGAACAGTAAGAAATATTTATCTTAAGAGAGATGGAAAAACAGTAGATTCATTAGATGTTTATGAGTTTTTATTTAATCCAAAACGATCACAAGATATCTATATGCAAGATGGAGACTATTTGTTTGTTCCTCCAGCACGTCACATTGTTGAGGTAAGTGGTGCAATTAATCGTGCTTATACATATGAGGCAAAATCGGGAGAGTCAGTTTCTGATATTATCAATTATGCTGGTGGCTATGCAACTAATGCTTTTAAGGATGTAATTACTTTAAAACGTGTAGAGTATAACTCAATTAGAGTTAATGATGTTTATAAAGATCATATTCATTCTACTTTAATTCAAAATGGAGATCAATTAATAATAAATTCGATCTCAAATAAGTTATCAAATGTGGTTACTATTAAGGGTAGTATTGGAGTTCCTGGTGAGTATGAGTTTGTTAAAGGAGAGAAACTTTTAGCTTTACTAAAAAGGGCTAAATGTATAGCAGACAAGACGTTCTTGCCTAAAGTTTATATTATTAGATTAAATAAGGACAGAACGAAATCACATTTTGCTGTAAATTTAGAAGCCATTATTAATGATTCCAATCATGAAGATAACATTTGGATGCAGGAATATGATGTTGTAACAGTACTTTCTGTTGATGATTTTGATGATGAGTTCTCTGTGTCTGTTTTTGGGGCAGTTAGAAAATCAGGAGAGTTTGATTTTGGAGTCGGTATGACTTTACAAGATATACTTTTACAAGCTGGGGGATTTACTCAGCAGGCAGAAGGTAGTAAGATTGAAGTAAGTAGAATTATGGACTATGATATTTCTTTAAATAAATTAAAACCAAAGAGGGCAGTAGTGAAAAATATAAAGATTGGTGACGATTTAATGTTGAGTTCTCAGGCTCAAGAGTTTGTACTACAGCCATTTGATCAAGTATTTGTTAGAGAAAACCCAGAATTTGAAGAATCTGTCAATGTTATTTTAATGGGAGAGGTGAGATTTCCAGGAGCTTATGCGTTATTATCGAAAGATGAAAAGATCTCATCGGTAATAAAAAGAGCAGGAGGATTAACGCGTAATGCTTATCTAGATGGAGTTAAGATGTTTAGAAAGTTTGAGGTTGAGGGGGTTTATGATAATCAATTAAATATCCCAAATATATTATTGGATTCAATTTTAATCAATCCAGAGTTGTCAAATATATATAATAAAGAGTTGCTAGAAATAGAGAGGTTAAGACCTTTAATGACATATGATAGTTTAATTTATGATGTTGTCTATTTTAATATGAGAAAAGCGATGTCTAAAAATAAATCTAAACACAATTTAGTTCTATTAGAAGGTGATAGTATAGTGATTCCAAAAATATTAGATGTTGTTCAAATGACAGGCGATTTACATAATATAGAGGGCAATTCAATTAGCGCTCCTTTTTTTGGTAAGAGAGCTCATTATTATATCCGTAATTTTGCTGGGGGGTATACAAAGGATAATAGGAAATCATTAACCGTTGTTACGCATGCTAATGGTGTAAGTAGAAAGTCATTAAATTTTGGTTTGTTTACTATTTCTCCAAAAGTTAAGCCAGGATCAATAATCAGGGTTGTTAGTGAGGAGAAGATAAGAAGAAAGAAAAAAGAAGATATTGATTATAATGAGCATATTTCAAGTGTTGTAACAAAAATAACTGGAATAATGTCATTATGGTTATTAATAGATAGAGTAAATGGTAGTTTCTAATGACAAATTATGATTCTGAAATACACTTAAAGGATCTTCTTATTAGATTCTCAGAATATAAACTATACTTATATCAAAAAAAGTTCATCATTATCATTTGTGCTTTCTTTTTTTTATTGATTGGTATTGGTATTAGTTTTATATTGGAACCAAAATATAATGCTGAACTTACTTTTGTTGTTGAGTCAGATCAAAGTGGCACTATGGGTTCACTTTCTGGTCTTGCTGGACTGGTTGGAATGGATATTGGTGGTGCGCAGAGTGCTACATTTAGTACTAATAATATCATAGAGTTATTAAAATCTAGAGGTGTCATTGTGTCGGCTTTGATGCAGTTTGGTACAGTTAATAGTAAATCTGACCTGCTTATAGAACATTATCTTGAAATTAATAGAATAAAAGAGGAGTGGGGAGATAATGAAAGGTTGAAGTCTATTTCTTTCGGTCAGGAACATACCTATATGCATGATAGTATTAGCCGTATTGTTTGGGAGGATATAATTGAAGATGATTTAGCTATTGATTATCAAGCTACTGACGCTAGTATTATTACTCTATCTTATTCTTCCTTAAATGAAGATTTCTCCAAAGAACTTACAGAGAAATTAATTGATCAGATGATTAAGATGTATGTTGCGCATCAGACAGCTCAGGCAAATAACACTTTAGAGTTCTTGCAAAAACGAGCAGATTCTGTGTTTACTGAATTGGAAATAGCTGAAAAAGAGTATGCTAAAGTTACAGACATTAATAGCAGAATTGTAAAAGCGTCAGGACGCCTGAGAGAGATGCAATTAATGAGAAGGGTAGAGGTCCTAAGTACAATGTATCTGGAAATTATAAAGAATTTGGAGTTGTCTAAGGTTACATTATTAAATCAAACGCCGATAATAAATATTATTGACAAACCTATTCTACCATTACCTATTGAAAAATTATCATCAGTGCTAGGGGCATTGCTCGGGGCACTATTAGGAGGCTTCTTTTCTTTGTTTTATCTTATCTTTAAGAAAATGTTTCAAGATGCTTTAATCGAATCTTAATTACCAGTTTAGTATTTTCCCAACTTTAAATTGTAAATCAACAGGGAATCCATATGTAAGATTCCAGAGATAATCTGTTCCATTTTCAATATCATCAATTATTATATTAGCATCTGTATCATAAACATTGATAGGATCTTCAACCCACGCTTCAAATTCTTCAGTAAAATAATTTGGAGTGCTCCAATAGTGATAGCCGATAAATGCTTCCCATACCCATCCTTTACAAGTAATTTTTTTATAACCAATTGATATTCCTCCTCCTGCAGAAATCCAATTGTTTCCATTTTGAAATATCTTTACTCTTTCTCCAGTAGCAGGATTAATATAAGGGATAGGATTAACGCCTCCAGTATCGATGAATAATTCCATATTCTCATCAAAACCATCTACACTCGCTAATGGATTTGTTAAAAAAGCAGCACCTCCTTTGATTTGTGCAAACCAATTCCCACCATGTTTGATTGTTTGATCTGTGAAGTAGTATCTTCCTAGAAATTCTAATTTAGGCCCGCTCCATATTTGAGTAGCACCCAGTAGGCCATAGTGATATGCAATATTTTCACCAATTGCCCAATTACTACCTAGACTGTGCTCAAACTGTAACATTGACTTTTGAACAATAGGAAGCCCAGAACCAATTGTTAGAGTGAGATTTCTGTCACTATGTTCTGTTCTTTGTGCAAAAGTTGAAAAAGCAAATAGTAATAAAAATAAACCTAAGAATGATTTTTTCATGATGTTAATTGTATATTAGTTTTGTCGCAAATATATAAAAAATCATGCGCTTAAAGATATTTAGTTAATTTTTCTAGGCTTATTCTTCTTGATCCTTTTAAAAGTATAGTCTTGTTTTTTATTGGATGAGATTTTATAAATATCTCAAATTCTTTCCTATTGGTAAATGCTGTTTTGCTAATTTTAGAAAATTCTTTTCCTATTAAAATTGTTTCGAGATTAAGTTCCCTTACTAAATTCACTATACCTGTATGCTCCTTTATTGTATGTTCTCCTAGTTCAAGCATATCTCCTAATATGCATAATTTATTTGAATATTTTTGTTTAGAGAATGAAGAGATCATAGCTTTCATACTTGATGGATTAGCATTATAAGCATCCATTAATATAACATTTGTTTCTGTTTTAAATATTTCTGACCTATTATTTTTTGGGATATATGATTCGATGCCGCATTGAATTTTCTTAGAAGATATACTAAAGTAATTACCAATACAAATTGCTAATGAGATGTTATAGAATTGGTACTCTCCAATTAGATTACTGTTAATAATAATATCATTCCATAGTATATTTAAAAATGGAGTATTACTTTTGATTGATATGTCTAGGTTGCTTGCATACCCATAATAAGTTCTTTGTATCTTGTTACTAAGATTAACTAGTAATTTATCATCCTGATTTACAAATAGATAGCCATTATTTTTTTTAATAAATTGATATAATTCATTTTTTGCATTGGTAACACCTTGTAAATTTCTAAACCCTTCAAGATGTGCTGTACCTATATTTGTAATTGTCCCATGTGTTGGCTTTGCTATACTACAAAGAAATTGTATTTCTTTTTCATGATTTGCTCCCATTTCAATAATAGCAATTCTATGTTTGTTATTTATTTCTAAAATGCTTAAAGGGACTCCTATGTGATTGTTCAGATTTCCTTTGGTGGAATAACAATTTATTTCTGATTCCAGTACCGAATGAATTAGTTCTTTTGATGTTGTTTTTCCATTAGATCCTGTTATTCCGATGATTGGAATAGATAGTTTATTTCTGTGGTATTTTGCAAGTTTCTGAAGGGTTTCCAGAGCATTATCTACAAGAATAAATCTGTCATCAGTACAATGTTCCTTTTCATCAATTATTGCAAAAATACAGCCATTATCGATTGCTTTTTTTGCAAATTTATTTCCATTGAATCTTTCTCCTTTTAGAGCAAAAAAAATGCTATTTTTTTGAATATTTCTTGTGTCAGTAGATATCCTGGGTGTTTTTTTATATATTTTATATATTTCGGATATTTCCATCAGATAATATAAAACAAAACCCCATGATTGATGGGGTTTTGATTAGATTATTAGTTTATAATTATCTTCTTTTTTTACTATAGTCAGTATTCGTTCTTTGGTTTTTCTTTGCTCTACTTGTAGGGGATCCAACTCTGTCCATAGCACACCTAAACCCGATAGCATCAGTTGCTTGTGATTGATCTAGAAATCTTCTTGTTCCAGGGTTAAGCCAATAGGCTCTGTCTTTCCATGAACCCCCTTTAAATATCCTAGTTCTATCAGTAATTAAAGATGTCTCTCCGTAGGCATACATTTCGTTACTATTTCCTTCTGGAGCATTGTCTTTATACTTACTTATTCCTTTTTCTCCACCATCCAATTTACTCCATTTATCAATTAAAACATTAGCCTTATCGGTCTCTGAGTTTTCATTAAGCTCATCATACCAGTTATTAGTTGCTTGTGATTCAACATCACCACTTAAATAATTGATGTTGTCAGCTTTCTTATAATTTCTTCTGTATGTATTGTCTTCTCTTTCAACTTTAACCATTTTTATTCTCCCTAATTCATCTTTCTCTGCAATAAATCCATCCGCATCTCTTTCTTGTGTTTTAAAAACATTCCCTCTAAAACTTCTATGATCTGCTGTTGTAGTTTGTTCAATCACTGGTCTGTAAACATCCATAACCCATTCCGAGACATTTCCAGCCATATTATATAATCCATAATCATTCGGCCAATATGATTTTACTTCAGTCGGGATATCTGCATTGTCATTTAGATTGCCAGTAACTCCCATATTATCTCCTCTTCCTCTTTTGAAGTTAGCCATAATTGCTCCTGAATTTTTATGGCTAGGGTTTCTTAATGAAGCGCCATCCCATGGGTATATTCTTCTGTCAGACATATTTTCTTCTCCCTCAATAGTGTTTCCTACATATCCTAAGGCTGCAAACTCCCATTCTGCTTCTGTTGGTAGCCTGTAGTTTGGCAATATAAGCCCATCTTCTAGTCTCACAATTCTAGTTCCTTCACCTCCATAGCTTTCGTTTTTGAGGTCTTTTTTATTTTCAATCACAATCCCTTCATATTGTCCATTTAAGTATGCATCTGTAGTAAAAACATCTTCATCATATTGCTCCGTATTTTCTTTAATTATGCAGGCATCGATAAGAATACGTTCATTTACCCTATCTGTTCTCCAGCTACAATAATCTCTTGCTTGCTCCCAGCTAACACCTACTACAGGATAGTTTTTATAGGCAGGATGTCTTAGATATTGATTTACAAAAGGCTCGTTATAACCTAACTTATCTCTCCAAACTAATGTGTCTGGCAGGTTTTTTTTGTATACTTCTGGATAAGTTTGGTATCTTGTTTTAATCCAGAAAAGATATTCTAAATAATCTTGATTACGTACTTCTACTTCGTCGAGATAAAAAGAAGAGACACTTTGTTTTCTTGGTATATTATCCCACTCATACATAACATCTTGCTCTACTCTTCCCATAGTAAAAGACCCTCCTTCAATAAATACTAATCCAGGACCTGTTGCTTGCTCAACAAACGTTTGATTTGTTTCAAATCCACCATTTTTTGTGTTATTGTACTCCCATCCAGTAGTTGAAGATTTGTCATAGGAGGTTTTTCTTGAGCACGATGCTATTAGAAACAGCACGCTTAGTACTAAAATTAATTTGTTTGTTTTCATATTTTTTTATTAAAAATTAAATCAGATTTTTTAATTAACTAAAATTGTGGACAACTTATTGTGTTGAATGATTTCTGCTTGGATCTACAAGGCATGAATAAGGTGAATGATAATTCATGTGCTCCTAGTGTATTACTATTTTTTAAATTACTTACTGTAATATCATAACTATATCCAAATTTAAAAGACTCTTGCACAAGACCCACCATAAGAATAAATGAATCAAAGTTTTTAAGACTATTACGAGCCCATAACCCTCCAACAACTGGCCCCCTGTTCACATAGATGCCATAATTAAACTGCTGAAAGTCTTGTTGCTTCTGATAAAGAAAATTAGGAGAAATCGTGGTTACTAAATTTTTATATCTGCTTAGTGGAAAGTTCCCTCCTATATGCGCTGTAATTTTTGTTGGTAGTTGGCTCTCACTAATGAACCCTTGGCTTGGTTGTGTTAAGTGATGTGCTGCAAATCCAAAAAAGAAATTTTCGGAGTATCCCAATAGACCTGCAGAGAAATCAGGAAAATTTCTTGAAGTAGGGTTGTTTGCAATATCTTCATTAGTTGGATATATAAATCCATATTGCGGATCTATCATGTCTCCAAAAGTTAGTTCTGTCCAGTCTAATTGTATCATCCTGTATGAAGCTTCAAATCCTGCTTTCATTGCAAAAGTGCTATTTACTTTCAATCGATAGGAGTATAGCAATGATGCATGTGAAGTATTTAGATTTCCCGACCCACTTCTATCTTGTGATACAATAACTCCCAATCCACCTCCAATTGATTGGATGTGTTGATCCCATGATGCAGATGTAGTTACATAAGTCCTGCCAATTCCTGGCCATTGGTCACGATAATTTAGATTTGCTCTTGGGCATTCATTTGTTCCAGCAAATGCAGGGTTTAGATATAGAGGGTTCGCATAAAACTGACTGAAAGAAGGGTCTTGAGCATAAGCAGTTTGCGTGACAAATAATAGTGCAGATACTACAATAATAAATCTATAAATATTGTTGAACATAAATAAGTTTTTCTTTGTTACAATTCCACAAAAATAAACAAATTATTTAATATTACCTTTTTACTAGATAAAAATTACACAATATTTATATTTATTATGCGTTATTTTTCACGTTATATCAAAAGGATACATAAATTTGCCGTCATGAATAGATGTTTGTTTTTTTTATTACTTCAGATTGTGTTCTCACTGACTTTGCTTTCCCAAGTTAATTCTGTTCTGTCTTCTGGAAATTGGTATGAACTTACTACTCAACAGAATGGAATTTATCAGTTAACATATTCTGATATTCAGGAGCTTGGGGTAAGTACGTCTAATATTCAAATTTCTGACATAAAACTTTATGGAAATGGCGGAGGTATGCTGCCAGAGTTAAATTCAGATTTTAGGTATTCAGATTTAATTCAAAATGCTATCAAAGTGCATGATTTCAATAATAATGGGATTTTTGAAGATACAGATTATATTTTATTTTATGGTACTGATGCAAATGTTTGGAGTTTTAATGAAAACACTAATTTGTTTAATTATCATAAACATCTTTATGCTGATGAAGTAAGTTATTTTCTTACTATTCAGAGTCAATCTACTAGCAAAAGAATCGATGCAAAACCTTTGGTATTAGAGCCTAATGCAACAATAACTACTTATAATGCATATCTACAACATGAAGAAGAACTAGTTAATTTGATTAATTCAGGTAGGAATTGGTTTGGAGAACAGTTTAATTATAATAGCCAAAAGTCATTTTCATTTCCATTCCCAAATTTAATTCAATCGGAGAATATTAATATAAAAGTAGGCGTTGTTGCAAGATCTTTTCAGCAATCTAGTTTTAATATTAATGTTAATTCATCTTTGTTGACAAGTCTAGCTGTTCCAGCTGTCTCTCCTGATTATGCTAAAGAGTATGCTAAAGAAAAATTCTCCGAAGTTGAGTGTTTAGTTACGTCACCCACTATTAATATTGCTGTAGAATATAATTCCTCAGATTATGGAGCCAAGGCATGGCTTGATTACATTCAAATTAATGCAAGAAGGCAAATTCGATTAGCTACTAATTATCTTATTTTTAGGGATATTAAAAATATAGGTAATGGAATAGGTGAGTATAAGATTGAAAATGCAGGAGGTGTTGAGGTTTGGGATATTACGGAGCCTACTAATGTAAGTAAATTGATAACCTCAATGGATGGCAATACATTATCTTTTAATGATTCTTTAGATACTCTGCATGAATACATTGCTTTTAATAGTTTGTCATATAAAAAGCCTAATTTAAAAGGGCGTATTTTTAATCAGGATATTCGTAGTACTTCACATAATGTTGAATTACTAATTGTGAGTCATCCCGATTTCTTGCCGGCAGCAAATCGTTTGTCTGATTTTCATCTTACAAATGACAATATTGTATCAGAGGTTGTGACTCCAGAACAAATATATAATGAGTTTTCATCTGGGATGCAAGATGTAACAGCTATTCGTGATTTTATTAAGCATCAGTATGATAAAGATAATTCGGGCTTAAGATATTTGCTGCTTTTTGGTGACGGATCTTATGATCCTAAAAATAGAATTGAAAATAACACAAATTATATTCCTACTTATCAGTC
>CEUA01234168.1_pt1 | contig 12649 bp, 10 predicted proteins | sample 361541 | NCBI WGS metagenome assembly CEUA01 (sample SAMEA2623079, study PRJEB7988) | marine metagenome | isolation source: saline water (ENVO:00002010), including
AGCTGATTTTGCAACTTTGGCAGAAGTCGTATCAGATGACCTTGGGTCTGCCTCACAAGGAGGTTCACTGGGAACCTTTGGTAAGGGGCGAATGGTGGAAAAATTTTCAGATGCAGCTTTTGCTCTGAAAGTAGGCGAAATCTCGGAGCCAGTTTTGACTTCCTTTGGTTGGCATTTGATAAAAGTAGATGATAGATCTGTAGATGACGGGGAAGAGAAGATCACGGCTAGGCACATTCTGCTTAAATATAAGGCCTCCCGTGCAACAAAGGATGGCTTAAGGGAAATAGCTGATGAATTACGTGATCGGGCTTTGGTTGAAGGTTTCGATGCTGCGGCTAGCGGTTCCGGAGTGCCCGTTAAGGATACAGGGTTTTTGAGAGAAAATCAGAACATTGCTACTTTAAGTCAGGATACAGCCTCTCTAGTGAATTGGGGGCTCTCCCAGCCGGTAGGTGCAGTATCGCGCTTAGGCGAAGATGACCGAGGTATTTGGATTGCTTCTGTTTCTGAGAAACGTTCTCCTGGAACATTGGAATTATCTTATGTAAAAGATCAGGTAGAGCGTGCAGTTCGAGCAGAAGCCACAAGTAAGGCTTCCGGTTCTGTTTTGGAGTCTGTTCGCTCTAGAGTAAAGGCTGGGGCAAGTTTTGAAGTGGCTGCAATGGATGCAGGGGTTGAAGTTCGCACATCTCAGCCGTTTGCGCGAAATAGTTCAGTGCCGGGTCTGGGTCGTGGAAGTCGAGTGATAGGCGCTTCATTTCTTCTTGATGAGGGCAAATACAGTGAAGTTATTGAACAAGAGGATGGCGCGTATTTGGTTCGCTTGCTGGAGAAAATATCTTTTGATGAAAATGAATTTGCTGAGCAAAAAGATGTTTTTGCTCAGCAGTTGCTTGATCAACGCCAGCAAGAAGTTGTTGAAAATTGGTTCGCCCAATTATACGACTCCGCAAATATCGAAGACAATCGGCATCAATTTTTCACGTTTTAATGTGAGGATTATTTAAATGCGAGCAGAGCCCGGAAAGACAAAAATAGGTTTTATAGGATTGGGTATTATGGGGGCTCCAATGGCAAAGCATCTCTTAGCTGCTGGATTCTCTCTAAAGGTATATAACCGAAGTGATCGCCCGAGGGTCGATGACGTTATTGCTGCTGGAGGAATTCGTGTTGCGACTCCGAAGGATGCCGCTGAAGGATGTGATGTGATTATTTCTATAGTCACCGACACCCCTGATATGGAGGCAGTTCTCTGCGGTGAAGATGGGGTGATTCACGGAGCGCCATTGGGTTCAACCGTCATTGATATGAGTACGGTTTCACCGAAAGCGACTCAAGATGTTGCTAACCGACTAAGGGAGAGTGGAATCGCAATGCTTGATGCGCCTGTTAGTGGTGGCGACGTGGGGGCTATTAATGGGACTTTATCAATAATGGTGGGTGGGGATTCTGAAAAATTTGAGGAATGTCTTCCGGTCTTTGAGGCTATGGGTACCAATGTCAATTTAATTGGTTCAAACGGAGCGGGACAAACGACTAAGCTTTGCAATCAGATAGCGGTTGCCGGAGCGAATTTGGCTATGGCTGAAGCGCTCATGCTTGCTGCTACTTCCGAATTAGATGTAGATAAAGTAATCGCAGCAATATCAGGTGGTGCAGCAGGTTCATGGCAATTGAGTAATTTGGGGCCTCGAATTATTGAAGGTGATTTTGCACCTGGTTTCATGGTCCATCTTCAACAGAAAGACCTTAAATTGGTATTGCAGGCTGCTAACGATGTTAAGTTGGCTCTTCCCGGAGTCAGTTTGGTTCACCAATATTTTAATATCGTTGAGCGCGAAGGATGTGCCGAAGAGGGCACGCAAGCCTTGATCAAGGCCTATGAAAGTCAGGCTGGTAAGGAAGCTCGTGTTAAAAAGTAAAGTATCCTTGCAAGGTTATACATAGAGAGTCTGATTTTGTAAGTTTTCTTGTCTGGAGCATATGCCATGAAACTTGAACTAAAGAACATTGGAGTGGTGGTTCGTGATCAGGATATGCAGCAGCATTTTGAAGAGGTGCGTTCCTTATTCGTTGGACATGGTGTGTCTGTAGTGTTAGTCAATTCCGACGAGATATCGCAAGATCTTGATTTGGTAGTAGCGATGGGTGGTGACGGCACGGCGCTTCGTGCGTTAGATAAATTTCCGATAACACCTGTTTTAGCTATTAATTTTGGAACTATTGGTTTTTTAACTGCTGGTGATCGAAAAGATTTATTCCAAATTGTCGACTTGCTCATTGCAGGTGAATATTCAATCAGTGAACGGCTTGTTCTTAATTGTCGGTATCCAAAAGGCCAGGTCTTTGCTGTTAATGAAGTAATGATTCGCGCTGGAAGTAAGCTGGTTTTTACTGATGTGTTTGTTGACGAAGCAGAGATACGCACCATAACGGGTGATGGTGTCATTGTAGGTACCCCAACAGGCAGTACGGGACATTTGTTATCGACAGGGGCTCCAATTGTTCTTCCCGACGTCCGGTGTATGATTTTGGATGGGGTCAATGAATACAATTTTTCATCACGAGCCTTGATCTTACCACCTGAAGCTTCTATTAGATTGCAGATAAGTAAAAAAACTCGAGATGAAAACGTATCGTTAATGGCTGATGGAATTAATCTTTGTGAGCTGAATGCCGGAATGGAAGTATTTATTGAACAGGCGGAACATAGGGCTAGATTAGTCTATCTTGATGATGGATATTTTTTCCGTAATCTTTCCTCGAAATTGTCTTGGTAAAATAACAGAGGTCATCCATGAATATTCTTCTTACTGCGGCCGACAGTGATTTAGGTAAAATAATAAATGATGGATTATCTGATATTTCGGAATTACGGCCGATAGGAATGTCAGAATCTGCGTCTTTAGAGGGCTACGAATGTGTTGATTTGTTAAGTCGTGAAGCGGTCGACGGATCTTTAACGGGTGTCTCGCATATTATTCATTTATTACCATATGTTGCGCGTTGTGAAAAAAGTGAACGTCAAGAAAACGACCTTCTGGATTTAGTGGCTAGATCCACTTTTGTCTTGACTACGGCTGCCAGCGAGATGTCTATTACTCGTATAGTACTCGTCAGTCGTCTCGACATTATGCGAGGTTACGATGAGTGCTATCGCGTTGACTCGACTTGGCAGCCGCGCCCTGAGGCACATGCTGATTCTATTGCTCCGCATATGGCTGAGTTGGTTTGTCGTGAGATTGCTAGGACAGGAAAGATTAGTGTGGTTGCGTTACGACTTGGGGATCTTGGAATAGAGGTTGAACCTTCCGATGCAGTTACTGCTGTCCAAAATGCGCTAAGCGAACCAATGAGCGAGAATTATCATTGGACGGTGAAACATATTGCATCAACGGGTCGTTTTGCTTTGTAATGGAGGCGAATAATGTCGACTGTAAATAATGGCAGGGTGTTAATCCTTGGAGCTGGGGGACCGGTTGGTGCTGCTGCGATTTCTTCCTTGAAAAATCACTACGAATTGCTCGTCACTGATTCGAGGTCGATGGATGAAGCTGCTCTGGGACCTCGACAAAGCGCTCGTGCACCGTTACCCGAATTACTTGGTGAACCACATGAAAATCGGATTGTCGATGTCTCGGATTATGATCAAGTCTTAGCTGCGGTTAGTGAAGTAGATGCGGTTATTAATTTAACCGTGCTTCGCCCCCACCCTGTCTTAGCTTTTCATGTAAATATGATAGGTGCGTATAATGTTGCAAAAGCCTGCGTTGCCTGTAATACAAAGCGTCTAATTCACACAGGACCTTTTCACTCTAACTTGGGTTACGACTCTGATTGGTGGAATGATTTTCGTGTAAGTGACGATATTCCAATTCATCCGGCTGATGATCTTTACGCGATGACCAAATATCTTAGCAACGATATTACCCGTATTTTTGCAGAGGCCCATGAATTAGAAGTGCTCACTTTTCTATATTGCTCGTTTCGCCCTAGGGAAATATTACCTGAAGAGTATGGTAAAGGTATACATACTCATAGTATTTCGTGGGAAGATACGGGCGAAGGCCTTCTCTACGGATTACGTGCTGACGCGATGCCTTCGTTTTATGAAACATTTTTCATGTGTACACGATTGCCCCATGGAAAGTATTTGCCGGAAAAAGCAAAACGATTGCTGGACTGGGAACCACGCGATTCGTTTGACGCATTAATTAGGCGTGTCGATTCGTGATCTTAAAAATGTTCGAGTCTAAATTCTTCATCTATTTTATTTTCTTCCCTATTTTTTTTTTAGCGTGTAGTCAGCGTGATTCAGGAAATGTCAATGGTCCAATGTCTATGACACTTGACTCAGGATTAATTTTTGATGCCGGTATTAATATGGATGCTTCCGTTCAGGGAACAGACGTAAAATATCGACATCAATCCGAATACTTTGATGTAGTCAGAAGCGCTGGTTTCCAAACGGTAAGATGGTTTATTGATCCTACTGCCGAGCCTGATCACTGGGAAGACATGATAAATGAAGCCATTGAGAGAGATCTTATTGTTGTAGTTGTTTTATGGGCAGATAGTAACTGGAGCTCAAAAGAATTTGTTCAATATTGGGAGAAGTTTGCCGATTACTACCAAAATTATCCTAGAGATAAGTTGGCTTTTGAACTCTTGAATGAACCCGAAGCGATCAATTTGAAGGATGGGGCTCGGAGCATGGGGTGGATAAATGCAGCAATCCCAGCCATAAGAAAGAGCAATCCGGATCGAATAATTGCTGTTGGAGGACCTGGATTTAACGAGGCTGAAAATCTTGTCCAATATGTAAACCCGGATTATCTGGACTACAGGTTAGAAGATGGATCTGGGTTTGAGGAAGATAGAAATATTGTGGGTGTTTTTCACATGTACTTGCCCTATTATTTCTCGCATTATCATAGTTCACATCTTGGCTCTGGTTGGGCAGATATTGTTACTGAAAAATTGGATTCGGCAGCCTCTTGGTCGAAAGAGTGGCATAAACCTGTAATATTAACAGAGTGGGGTGCGTGGGGACCTCCGGGTAATTTTGAAGAAGATTTTTATTCCTACTTAAAGCACATAGTGAATGAAACTGCCAGGCTTGAAATCGAATGGATATATTATTGTGGCTATATGAATAATCAGTGGCCCTTCTCAATATTTAATACGGATACGGGATGGGACTTAAAGGCTCTGCGTATTTTAACGGGACGCGAGGCCAATATCTCCCCGTCCCTATCACCACTGCTTAATTCGGAATTTAATGCTGGCATAAGGCAATGGAAGACCCGTGGACCGGTGAAAATATCTCATGTTGTTACAGCGGGACTTAGCGGAGATAATGCCCTTAAAATCGAATTCGCGGAAAATGCTCAGGCTGCAGTATATCAGGAGAATTTGGGAACCGAATTAGGACGCAAGGAATGGACTGATGGCAAACGGTCATTGATTTCTCTTTCAAAAGGGAGTGTATACGTAATTTCTTTTTTAGCCAAGTCAGTAGTTAATCCCGGATCAATACGAATTGTTTTGGAAGAAAGATCTACTGAGAAGGTGATTTGGAGCTCTGAAACTTTTAGCATTTCAACAGAGCCAGAGCAATACGAATGTAATTATGCTCCGTCTGAAGATCTTGATGACCTCAGATTTCTTATTAGTTCGGAATCTATTATGCAAAAATTTTATATTGATCAAATAGAGCTTAAACGGCTTTAAGTCGCGCTAATCATCTCTATTCTTCAGAGAATATATGATACAACAAGTCTTTATTCTTAAAGTATCTTTGGATATACAACGGACTGGTTATATGGTATAACGAGAGGTTCGACTCCTTGTAACTCTTTAGCCCATTCATCCGGATTGTAGTCGCGGGTAACAAAACACGAATAATGAGCAGGGACTGCAGTCTTTAGTCCTAATTCTTTGGCAATTTTTGCCGATCCATCAAAAAATGGGAATTCCCCTTCGTTAGGATGCGTAGTTAAGAAACCAATGTCAGGTTTGAGTTTTCGTATGGGTTCCATTAATGAATCGTAGTTGCCGAAGGTGTTCACCGGATCACCCGACACATATACTCGGGTTGACTCCGTTTCAATAACGTAACCGAGATGAGCTACATCGGGCGGAGCGATGTCATCTTCGGGTAATCCTTCAGGTGGCTTTGCCCAAACGACGTGTGCTTTCATGGCACCTATGTCCACCTGTGTGCCCGCTTCTACGATCTGTGTTAGCGAGGTGTCAATTCCTACTTCGAGTAGTGCATGGATACTCTCGCTAGGTCCAACAAAGCGGACTCTGGGATATGCACTTCTTATTCGATTTATAGATTCAACGCAGGTATGATCCCCATGATTGTGGGTTAGAAGAACGAAGTCTGTTTTTAAAGATGCTTCGTGTAGTGGAGATCGGGTATGTATGTACCGATCTCCTGGCCGTTGACGAGGATAATAAGGGTCGATTTGGACGATAGTGCCGTTTGTGTCCTGTAATCCAAAACTGCTTTGACCAAACCAATGAATTCCAACACTATTCTCGGGAATATGTAGACTTTCAAAAGGATGCATGAATTGACTCCGATATAGTTCATGTGTTGCGGCGTAATGTTTCGTACGTCATTATCTTATAAGAAGGTAGGATCTTCCGTAACTACTGCAAGTGTAAATTGTATTCGGAGTTGTGATGACATTGACATTGCTCAACACTCAGTATTTTCAAAAGAAGCATGAGTTTTTAAATATGCTTTTGAAGCGGTTGGAATCGGTCTATTCGGGAGCAGAAATTAATGAGATGAGGATTGATGTCATTGATTCAGATATTCTTTCTCAGCGATCGGGTCGTGGTTTTGTAAATCGCGATTTGGTAGAAACACTTTTGGGAAATTTATTGGAATGTGTGGCTCCTGGGTCTCACAATGCTGTGGCGGCAGAGCCAGAAAAAAGTGATTTGCCTAGCCAATTGAGTCAAGTAGCAGACCAATTATACGCTATGATTGCGCAATCGTTCCTTGCCGTGGGAGAGTCTGAAAGGATTGAAGAGCAGGCCTTAGCAAGTACATTTGGTCTACTCTGGGATATCCCGAGACTCAAGGAGCGTGCACGCTGGAATCGGTTTGCCGCTTTAAAAGACCCGGCAGTTTGGGATGCCTATTTGTTATCGAATTGTGAGACAGATTCTAGGCGTCTTTTAGACTTAGATTTTGCTTCTGTTCTTGAAGAATCCATCCGTAAGCGTGATGTAACATATTATCAATGTTTCCTGAAAGAATTAGGGTGTGCTGCCGCATTCGATTATCAGATGCAGCTGGTAATGAGTACATATCCCGGATGGAGGATTTTGTTCTATCATGATGTGGCTCACGGTCTGGTTGGTTCCGGAGCATTAGAACAAGACCCCGGTTTCTTGAAGGGACCCGTACCATTACTGCCTCGAGCGATATCAGAATTGGCTGGTCGGTATTATCAGGCTGACTTGCATCCGGAGACGGTTATAGGAGACGCCAATTTTTTAGACCATCCCCATCGGGGTATGACGACGGGACAAACGGGTATCATAGGTTCAGGGTGTCATATATTTCCTTGCACGTTAGGTGGGTTAAGTGAGAAGATTCAGCAACGACATCCTGTAATTGGAGATTTTGTTTTCATTGGTACGGATGCTAGCCTATATGGCCCTGTAGAGGTAAAAGATCGCTCTGTGATCGGCGCTAATGCAGAGATCCATGGGTTAGTCTCTTTGGGTATAGAGAGTAAGGTGGGAGCGTCTGTTTTTATAGGTACAATTCGTGAAGAGGATCAGCCGCCAGGAAGGATATTTCTACAAAACGGCGTACGCGTGGGAGCAGGAACGATTATTGAAAACGCTTGCCGTAAAGACTTGGTAATTCCAGAAAAGACCCATATACCCGCTCGGGCGTATGTAATCAACGACGGTGACGGAAACCCACGTACAGTTGGCGGATAAGTTACATACTTCGTAATAGGCCAATTGAAATTGAAGTAGTGTTGGCTTTGTTTGAGCCTGCGAGACCGAAAGAACAGCCTATGTTGATGAGATTTCCGTCTGCGACTAACCAATCAATAGTTGGGTTTAAATCAATTGCCAAATGATTCGACACATTCTCTGTGTCACTAGCAGCTGTTATTTTGGGTACGACGGCCCACCTGCTGGTTATAGAAAGAACGGGTTCAAGGATTACGTTAAAAACAAGAGTGCTATTTTTTGACGTATAGCCCTTTAGCCCACCCAATAGTACCATTTGGTTTATTTGAAACCCGGTGTTGATTATTGATGTATTCATGAAACCTAATGAGATACCTGGGTCTTTAACGTCTTTTGCTGGCAAGGCTAAAGTCAGCGTAGCGGCACGATTTTCCCCGAGTCTGTATTTACCTCCAACCGAAAGTGTAGAAAAGCTTTTAGCACTATTATTTAAAAATCCAAAAGTTAAGTGTGCCCCTACTTCCGTGTTTTTACCTGGAGAAAATTTGCTCATTAAGATTGTATCCGTTGTCTTACCTATATTTTTAATGTCTCTACTTAGTGACGCGGCGACGATACTTTTTTCTCCTTTTTTACCCGGTAAAATGAAAAATGGGTCATAGTGCATTGGTGCCTGAGCAAAAGACGACACAGTTGATACTATGAGGAGAAATGGCAACTTCCGAATAACTTTACTCTTAAGGGTTTCCATTGTAAGACTTCCCACTCGTTCTATTTTGGTTGTTCGATTTTTTGATTACGAAGATATAAAATTATAGCATTTAGAGTTAGTTTATATCATGGATTCATGAATGGTAAGATCATTTCTTTTGAGAATGTTTGGGTTTAGAGTTACTCCTATACCAGGTTCATCCGGTGGATAGATGTAACCATTTTCGATTCGTATTGGTTGAGTGACTAATTCCTTATAAAAACCGTGATAATAAGCTCGCACACTTTCTTGAATCAGTGCATTAGGGCAGTGAATCGAAAGATGTATCGAAGCTAGAAATGTCACAGGCCCCGTGCAATCGTGCGCAACAAAGGGTAGGTTGAAAGTATCAGCCATAGCGGCTAATTTTTTACTTTCGGTTAATCCGCCGGTCCATGTCACGTCTGTCATTAAAATATCTACTGCTTGTTGTTCTAGTAAGTCCTTAGCATGATATCGTGAGAGAGCCAGTTCGGATCCGCATATCGGAATTGATGTTGCTTGGCGCAGTTGGGCAAGAGTTTCGACGTTGTCGGGTTTCATAAAATCTTCCAGCCACATTGGCTTGTATTCTTCAAGGGCCTCCGCTATGCGAACTGCAGCAGGAAGTTTCCAGTAGCCGTGGCCTTCCATCATAACTTCCATATCCATACCAACAGCGTCCCGGATCTTTTGTATGGGTTCGAGGCCTTTTTCGATATCGGCATAGCTTATGTAGGTCCCGTTACTCTGGCTGGCAAAAGAATCAAATGGCCAGATTTTCATGGCACTAACGCCTTCGGATAGAAGATCACGTGCTAATTCGTCTGCTCGGTTTGTAAAGGCTTCAAGATCTTCATAGCGACCCTCGCTTACGGTCGTACTTGAAGCTGATCGAGCAACACCTGGCGTTCCGCGGGCATACATTGTTCCCGCACAGGTATTGTAAGTACGAATCGATTCTCGACTGGCCCCTCCCAACGCACGATATAGGGGTAGTCCCGAGTGTTGGCCAAACAAATCCCAAAGTGCGACATCTATCGCAGAAATAGCCCGTAACTCAGTACCACGATTCCCGTAAACGTGTGTCGAATCGTAAAGACGACGCCAGTGACCTTCAATGTCAAGGGCGTTTAATCCAAGAAGTTGTGGAGAGAGGGCCTCATGAATGAATGCTGTCGTAGTTTTCGGTGTATAGTAAGTTTCGCCTAATCCAATCAAACCATTGTCCGTATGGATTTGGACAAAAAGAATATTCGCGAATTCTTCTATATGCAATGTCTCAATTTTGGAAATTTGCATTTTTGTCTTTTTCTAAAACCCGCAACGCTTAGCAGCATCGAAGAAAGGCTGTGCCATTGCAGCAGCACCTCGATATGTAATGTCGCTGGTCATTGGGTGGACAGAAATAAGGCGACAACCGTTTTCTATCGAATTAACAATAGCGTCCTCGATATCTTTGGGATCTTCCATGGAACCAGACCCGACAACACGCCCCGTATGGATACCTCGCTTAGAAGCTTCACGGAACAACTCGTTTACTGCATCGTTTATTTCAGGGATTTCACCTTCTCGTAGAATTGCATCGAACGGTCCAACAAAACCGCAGGCTTTATTGCGTCCTTGGGCAGCCATGAGATCCAAAACACGGTCTCGGAGTTTACGATCGAGTATGTATTCTGCAGTTTCGAACTGAATCCAGCCTTGAGTTTCTGTTTCCGCGTTTCGGAGTTCGTCGGGTGTAAACATCATTGTGCGATCTCCCGTTCGTACTGGATAGCCTCCACGGTCATCAGCAGTAGCTTTGCCCGGAACAGGAAAGTTTACTGCTTTAAAGAAGGTCTCAGCGTCTTCATATGTGGTACTATAGGGGCGTAAACTGGCTCGAGCCCCCATTTGATAAACATCCCCATGGGCGGATCGAGCTTCGCGGTGAAGGCGTTGAACGGCAAGAAGGCCGATCCGTGATTCAGCGGAATTATGCTCCCTTCCGTACCAACCTTCCCATTGAGAATGCTCAGCATCATTAACCACCCAAGAGAATCCCGCCTTAGCCCAGGCATGTGCTTCGTTTTCGCGGAATTTGTGCCAAGGAATATCGTTAAATATTCCAAGAAGGGGGGGGGTGTTTTCAACGGAATCACCCTGATCTAAAATCTCTTTTACCGAGTTCCGTAATGGATTTAGAGCATAAGCGTGGGCTCTGCGCGCAAATTCTTCGGCTTTAAGGGGTAGGTGACCACCAATAGCTTCTATCGCGTTCAACGGACTGCCTCCTCAATTAATTTTATTGTCTCTTGGTTTTTATCGTCTGTGGAACAGAAATTTGAATAGGAGTATATAAAAATGAAATTTGGGCTTGTCTGCAAGCGTTTGCAACTGGCAGCCGATAGTGCATACTTTACTTATCTCAATCATAAATCTGTATAGGGTATAGTTTTCAAATGGCTTTGAACGAATTCTCTGGCCCTGAAGTAAGTGTGCGATCGCTTATTATCGGAGCTTTTTTAGCGTTTTTTCTTAATATCGCTTGCCCATACTCGGTGCTCGTCCTTCAGAATGCTGGATTGACTTCTGATTACATAACCGCCGGGGCCATGATGATTTTCCTACTCATTGTCGGATTACTAAATCCACTGATGAAAATCTCATATCGGCCGTGGGCACTTCGATCCGGTGAAATGGTGGTGATTTATGTGATGATGATTGTTGCATCTGCCATTCCTACCTGGGGTTTGGTTACAAACCTTTTTCACATTCTCACACGCCCTTTTTACTACGCCACGCCTGAAAATCGTTGGGATGAATTAGTGCAACCGCTCATTCCAAGTTGGCTTGCCCCTCGAGATCCTTCTGTAGCAAGATATTTCTACGAGGGATTGCCTGACGGTATTCCTTTGCCATGGGAGGCTTGGATCTTACCCATGATGGCTTGGGGGAGTGTGATGTTAGCCATTTATGTACTCATGATCGCAACGATGGTCATTTTTCGTCGTCCATGGGTTGAGCAGGAGCGATTAGTGTTTCCCTTGACGCAATTGCCGTTGGAAATGCTTCGTGGCGCAGATGAGGGGATTTTCCCACGTCTTTTTCGGAATCCTCTGATGTGGGTTGGTTTTTCCCTTCCGTTTATTATTCAGATACTGTCTGGCCTAAACCATTACTATTTCTTCGTACCTAAAATAGAGACCTTGTTTGATCCGCTGCGATTGTTTCGTAATTCTGTGAGTTTAGTCATATTCGTTAATTTTGCGATTATAGGACTCACATATTTTTTGAATTTGAACGTTGCTTTTTCGGTATGGTTTTTTCACTTACTGAGTCGCTTCCAAACAGGAATTTTTAGTACGATCGGTTTTCAGATTAAAGGGCATAATGAGGCTTTGACGGGATCGTCTGTGGCCCTGTCTCACCAGGGAATGGGTGCAATGATAGTCTTGGTCGTAGCTATGGTTTGGTCGGCACGGTCACATTTACGTGAGGTTTTACGCTCGGCCTTTGCAAAGAATTACGTTCCCAATGATGCGGATGAAATTCTTTCCTACAGATCTGCCGTATTTATGTGGATAGGTTGTGCTATTTATGTATTCGGATGGTTCGTAATGACCGGGCTGCCACCGATTTCAACCTTTGTTTTTCTTGTGGGAGCCTTTGTAATTTTTCTTGCGATTGCTCGAGTTATTGCACAAGGTGGCGTAGGTTTTACGGCTTCAACTATGCTCCCTCAACCGTTTGTTGTTTATACGCTTGGAACTGAAATGGTTGGGTGGAAAGGTTTGGCTTCCGTAAGTCTAAGTTACTCCTGGGCTGCGGAAATGCGAACAACGGTAATGGCATCTGCTGCTAACGGTCTGAAACTTGCTGACAGTGCACGTGTAAATCATCGGCGTTTATTTTGGGGTATGGTGTTGGCTATTGTGGTGGGTATGGCTGGCGCGACCTGGATGACTCTTGAACTGA
>CEUA01026522.1_pt1 | contig 12643 bp, 4 predicted proteins | sample 361541 | NCBI WGS metagenome assembly CEUA01 (sample SAMEA2623079, study PRJEB7988) | marine metagenome | isolation source: saline water (ENVO:00002010), including
CAGTTTCCAGAGAAGTTCAAACCGCAGGATGGGCATTTAATACTGATATAAGATACACACTAAGTAGAAATTCAGTGAATCATATTAATGTTCCTTCCAACTGTCTATATGTAGATACTGTAACTCTAACAAGAGATTATAATACAGATATTGTTATGAGGAATCAGAAACTCTATGACAGAACTAAGAATACATACGAATTTTCAGGAGATGTTGAAGTAGATATGATTGTACTCCTAGAGTTTGAAGAACTTCCTGAAGTTGCTAGACGATATATCACCCTCAGAGCAGGAAGAAAATTCCAAGAAAACATATTAGGCTCTGGAGAAATGACACAACTACAATTTAAAGATGAACAAGCAGCCTTAGTTGCGTTAAGAGAATCACAATCTCAGTCAGCCGATTTCAATATATTTGATAATTACGATACTTTCCGTGCATTAGATCGGAGTGTTAATGGCGGAGGAGCTACTTCCTTTATAAAATCTCAAAGAATCTTATACTCATAATGCCTTTAGTTTCTTCTTCTATTCCTAATTTAATAAATGGAATTTCTCAGCAACCTCCTGAGATTAGATTACCTTCTCAATGTGAGAGACAGGTAAATGGTTTTAGTACAGTTGCTAGAGGTTTAGAGAAAAGACCTGGAACTGAGCATAAGAAAAAGATTACAGATACATTAGTAGATGATACATTTGTTCATACTATTCGGAGAGATAGGAATGAAGAATATACAATGGTTCTTACTAGAGCTAGTGGAACAGCTTCTGGTACTGCAAAAACTTTAAAGATATATGATCAGGAAGGTACTTCTATTCCTGTAAAAACTGAGCCTGTGGCAAACGCTACTTTAACAGGTTCATCTAATCATGATCTTGAAACTTCTGATTTACTATACCTTGATACCTTAGCCACTTCAGGAGGAGTTAGAGATAACATAGTAGCCACCACTGTAGCAGATACCACCTTCCTTATTAATAAAACTAAAACTGTAACTGAAGCAGGATCAAATGGTGTAGTTTCAGGAGAAGGTACAAGTAACTACCTTTCTTCTACTGGCTCTACAGAAATTACTGGTGCGTACACAGACGAAGGTTTGATATTTGTAAAGGCAGGAGATTATTCTAGTAAGTATGTAATAAAGATAGTAAAAGGAGGAACAACCTACAAAATAGGACTTCAAACTCCTTCTTCACAAGTAGGACTAAATCAGACTCATATAGGTACTCCTATTATTGCTAAGTATTTAAAAGAAGGACAAACAAATACTACTACATATCCTAATACAGATACTCATTGGGATGATTTTGATACTACAGGAACTCCTGCAGAAGGTTTTGGAGGTTGGAGATGTATAGCAGATAGGAATGAAAATGGGGTGTCATCAGGTGGTGATACAGGAGATTATGTAGCTGGTTTAGATGCAATAGCTTCTGCAGATTCTGACTTCTCTATTTCTATGGATGATGCTTCAGGAAGTGTAATATCAATAAAATGTAAAGCTACATTTTCAATAGAAGTTCAAGACTCCAAAGGTGGAGCAGCTTTAGTAGGAATAAAAGATGAAGTAACTTCTTTTTCAGGATTACCAGGAAGGAATGTTCCTGTAGGTTACATAGTAAAGGTAGTAGGTAACGCAGGAGGATCTCAAGATGATTTCTTTGTGAAATATGAAGAAGATGATGAAGGTGTAGGTGTATGGAAAGAAACTCTAGGAAGAGGTATAAAGACAGGGTTTGATATTACTACAATGCCACATAGATTAATAAGACTATATGACACTCAAACTACTCCTAATAAGTATTTTTTATTTGAAGCAGTAAAAGAAACGGTTGCTGCTCATGGTGCGCCAGCTAGGTTTGGTTGGTCCTCTAGGAAAGCAGGAGATGATACCTCTAATTCCTTTCCATCCTTTACAGGAGGTAAGATTAATGATATTACCTTCCACCAGAATAGATTCGGAATCCTAAGTGATGAGAACATAATCTTTTCAGAAGCAGGAAACTACTATAATTTCTTTCCTATTTCTGTGATGACTGCTCTTGATGGTAATCCCATTGACATCTCTGTATCCAACAACCAAGTCTCAATCCTCACACACGCTGCAGCCTTTAACAAAAGCTTATTACTCTTTTCAGACTTTCAACAATTCAGTTTAAGTAGTGAAGGAGAAGGATTTACTCCTAGCTCAGTTTCTGTAGATGTTGTAACTCAGTTTGAAAGTACCTCCCAAGCTGCACCAGTATCTTCTGGTAAGTTTGTTTACTTTCCTTTTGAACGTGGTGAGTACTCAGGAGTAAGAGAGTACTTTGTAGACATGGGAACTGCAGATGCCAACGATGCAACAGACATTACTGCACATGTACCTCAATATATAAAAGGTAATATTACTAAACTGGTTGTTAGTTCTAATGATCAAATGGTAGCAGTCCTGAGTGATGACGATAAGAAAAGGATTTATGTATATAAGAACTTCTGGCAAGGTCAGGAGAAGCTCCAGAACTCTTGGAGCCATTGGGAGTTTGATGGAGATATTCTGAACTGTGCGTTCTTAGGATCAACCATGAAGCTTCTTGTAAAGAGAGCAGATGGACTTTATCTGGAAGATATAAATCTTAGTTTAGATTCTGCAGAAGCAGTTATGGAAGATGAGACAGCAGTACTTTTGGATAGGAGAGTTAAACTTACACACAACCAAACTGTAACTGCTGACATGCCTTACTACAAAGATGCTACATGTGATACTACCAATAATGATGCCACAGTTACTATGGACAGTACCACAGGAATTTTAGCAGGAATGAAAGTATTAGGAACAGGAATCCCTGCAGAAACAACTGTAGCATCCATTACAAATACAACTACATTTGAACTCTCAGCTAATGCAACTGCAAGTAATTCCAATACTACATTAGTATTTCTTCCAAGTAATATAGTATTTGTAACAGACAATGCGAGAAAGCTTAGTACAATAGCAGAAGTTAATGAATACTTAGCAAATGGAAGAACCTTAGCTGATGGAACAAGTTTAGCCACATCTAAAATTGCTGTATACGCAGGAATTCCATTTAACTTTGAATACGAGTTCTCTAGGTTCATCCACAAAGAGAATGAACAACCAGCCCAAACAGCAAAGCTACAGATTAGAAACATTAACTTACTCTACAGTAGGACAGGATTCTTTAACTTAAAGATTAATGTAGATCCTGGGACTATACTGATTGGTGATGGTAACAACGGAACAACCTCTATAACTCCTCGTAAAAACTACGAAAAGACATTTAGTGGAATGATAACCAATACATCATCTTTTGGACAATATAAGCTACTCTCAGGAACCTTTAAAGGAGGTGTAATGTCTAAGGCAGCAAACTGCAATATAGTTATAGAAAATAATGAGTATCTTCCTTGTTCATTTCAATCCGCAGAATGGGAAGGATTCTTACATCAAAGGTCTAGAAGAGTCTAACGTATATGTTTTATAGAAACTATACAAAACCTTTTGAACCTCATTATATTGATCTCTTAGCAGACGATATGTGTCAGGCAGATATAAATGAAGTGTTTGCCAGTAACGGAGTTGATCCAAAAACTGCAGTAACACAGTCGATATTAAATAGCGATAGTTTAGTCTGTTACTTTGACAAGGATTACCTTCTTGGAATAGGAGGAGTAGGACTAAATTCAAATGGTTCTGGAAGTCCTTGGTTACTTAGTACCAACTATCTAAGGGATTGGAAACGTAGGAACCTCAGAACTTTTCTGAAGTGTTCAAGATCTTGGATAAAGGAAATGAATGAGACATATCCACATCTAGAGAATTATGTGGATCAGAGGAATACAGAGTCTCAAACTTGGTTGAAACATTTGGGATTTTATTTCCCAAATACTGTCAGATATTACGGATATTTAAAAATACCTTTTATTAAATTTATAAAATATAACGATTAAGGAAAATATATGGACCCATTTAGCGCTATGATGATCATGAAGGGTGCTTCCACAGTCATGGGTCACATGGGACAGAAAGCTGCGGCTGCTGCTCAAAATGCTGCTATTTATAGGCAGAAATTAGCAATTAAAAAGAGATTAAATCTTCAATATGCACAGGCTAGACAAGCATTTGCGGATACCGATATTATGCGTAGGCGTAATTTGGACATCAAAGCTGATGCTGGTGTGTCAGTTGCTTTAGAAAAGATGAAAGTTGCTTCAGCAATAAAAGCTTCAGGATTAGCACAAGGACAGAGTACAGATGGATTACTCCGTCAAGCTCAGAATAGTGTTTTAAAAGGTCATAATAAATTTCTAAAGGACATGGAAATGAAAGCTTCTCAGCTAGATTATAGAGATCGTGATATACAACAAGGAATGGATATGGCCTTCTTAGATGCAAAAGCTCAGATAAGTGGAATGAGTTATCAGAAAGGACCTGGAATGATGGGACTTGCTATGGGATTGGGACAAGCTTATATGGATTCCAAATCTTTTGATGCAAAAATGGATAGTGAGTGGAGTTAGATATGGCAGAATATTCAACAGCAAGTTTCGACACAGGAAGATATGATAAAAGTGCTGCAGTTCCTCAGTTAGAACGTAGACAAGCAGATCTAAGCTATTCTAATGAACTCATGACCTTTGCTAAGGGATTAGAAGGTATGGGACAGTCTATGGGGAATATGGCTATTGCTCAGAAGAATCAGGCAGCTAGAGCAGAAGCTAAGAAAAAAGCTGATGAAGCTTTTGCTAGACAGGAAAAAACAAGAAAAGAAAATGAAGCAAGAGTAGAAGCAGAAAGATTATATACTGAAACAGGAGGTGGAAAGTCTTGGCAGGAATTATCAGAAGAAAAAAGAAGTAAGTACGTTTCTGAATTTTATGGCCCTGATAAAAGTAGAGCAGGATGGAATAGCGGAGCTGCTGGAGACAAGAGACTAGGAACATGGAAGAGAGATCAAGGAGATCTACGGCTTAAAACAGTTAAATCAGGAAAATATCTAACTAAAGAACAGTCCCAAGATGAGTTCCTAAAAAATGCTTATCAACAAAAAAGAACAGAAGGAGTCCTTAAAAAACAACAAGCAGATTGGGATGCAGTAGCTCCAAATTTAGTTGATAAAGTATATGATGAATGGGAGTTACAAAGAGGAGATAAAGATCCTGAAACTGGGCAACACATAGGAGAAACTGATTTTACTAAGTATGCCACAGCAAAATTAGAGTTATATAAATTAGAAAGAGCACAAGAACATTTTGTAGGTCTTCCACAATTAGGAGAAGCTTTAAAGAAAGTACCTTTGAATGATAATAAATATCTTTCTATGGTTGCTCTAAGAAAACAAGGACATGTTGATGAATTACAACAAAGGAATATTCAATCAGGAATAGATACTCATTTGACTGGAGATAATCCTACTACTGATCTTGGAAGTCCAGAATCCATTGATGCTTTAATTGAGCATATTTCTGTATTAGGTCCAGAAGGAAGTAACCTTAAAGGAGCAGATGGAAAAGTTCTAAGAATTCATGATAGAAATGCAGTTCAACTACAATTAATAGATGATATTAATAGTAAATTACTTAATGCTGAATCTTCTGATGATCCTGTATTTAAATTGATAGATGCTTTTACTGGTAAAAATGCAAAAGCTGGAAAACTGATGTATGAGAGAAGAGATGTAGGTCCTGCTTGGTTTAAAGCTGTTGGTGCTGCAATGAAGAAAAAATCTGCTTTATTAAAACAGGAAAAGAAAGCTACAGAATCTTATAATAAAAACTTAGTAACTAAAGCAAAAGAAAATTCTAATAGAGTTTTAATAAATTCTGGAGCTGCTTTAGATTATCATACTATTTCTCATCAACGTGAAGGTGAAGGTGTTAAGATTCAGACTGATGAGCATGGAAAAACAACAACAACAGGAAGTCCAACTAAAATACAGGCATTACTTACCGCAAGAGCTAATCTTGAATCTAATCAAGAATTTTTTGCTACAGGAAAGATGAGTAAGGAATATAATGAGATGCGTAGTAACCTAACAAAAGCTATAAATGAATTAGATCCTCATCATACAGAATTCGATATTTCTAAAAGTGCAATAGGCACTAGAATGAAAAAAGAATTTATTTCTGACATTTCTGAATATAATGTAGATCAATTACAAAAAGAAAGAACTAAGATTAACCAAGATACTAATGCTCATCCTGCAGTTGTAGTAATGAAACATGCAGCGATTAAAGCAAGGTTTGATGAATTAGATCAGGATAGAGAAATAGTAAAAGATCAGCAAGCTATAACAAAATCTGACCAAACAATTCAACAAAATAAAAATAAAAAAACAAGTAGCACAAAAACTCGTGAATATAGATCACAAATAAGAGATGATAAAGGACAAATTCTTTCTTCAAAAGATTTATTAAATAAACTAGCTACTATAAAAGCTGATGAAGAAATTGTTGATGAACATGCTAATACACTAACTACTGAATTTAATACGTTAATAGCTGCTCAACAGAAAAAAGAACATATTCAAAATGATACAAAAGTACATACAAAACTTTTTAAAGACTTAACAGCTAAAGGTACTGGAGGTGAGTTAAAAACAGCTAGTCAATGGCAAGCCTTAGAAAACAAAGTAACTTCCCATAAATGGATAGAAGGTAGTCCTCAAAAAACTCAGTTATTAAATCTAATTTCAGCAGGAAAAAATAAAACTGGAGATTTTGATAGACTTAAAGCTGATTTAATAAAAGAAAATGAATATAGAACTAGATTATCTGAAAAGCTTAAACCTGTAGAGAAATCTTTAACTGATATAGTGGGATTGGTTTCACTTCCAGAAGGTGCTGAAGGAAAAATAACTGTAGATCAAGCCTTAACGAACCTAGAAGATGCACAAAAGGATTTTGAAACCAAATTTGAAACGATAATAAAAGAGGGTGGAACACTAGGTATTAATATTGATCATTCTGAAAGATTCCAAGATACTTACGCATCCATACTCGCACAACGCACAGAAAAAGAAATATCCGATGATAAAAAAAGATTGATAAAAGAGTATGAAAAAGTTGAAGAATCAAGAGAAAAATTTAAAACAGAAGGATTAAATACTATTAGAGAAATAACAGAAAATCCACTTCAAGATTCAGATGGGAATCCTCGTACTGCTGCTGAAGCAGTTCAAGACATTATAGATATTTTCGGAGAGGCTACACATGAAAAAAGAACTGTAGATGGAGTAGAATTAGAACCTACAAATGTATTTAGTGCAGTAGAACAAGATAATTATCTGAGAAAACTTCAAGTCAGTATAAAAGAAAAAACTGATCCTTCCAAAAGAGTCTCTAAAGCTGGAATTATTACTAGATCTTATACTCTTCAACAAAAAGCTGGTGCTCTTTCAGGAGATCCTAGAACAAAAATTCTTGAAGAAAATATAAATCTTATTGAAACAGAGTATTTAAAAGGAAATCTCAGTACTGGTGATTTCAATAAGGAAAGAGGTATAATTAAAGAACTTCTAAGATTTGGAGAAGTTAAAACAAAACCTGCATTTGCAGCAGGAGAGAATCATATCAGGTCTATATTTGCAGGACATTTAACTAAGTTCACTAACAATAAAATGTTTCTTCCTGTTAATGAAGATGGAAAATTATATGATACTTTATCTCAAGGTTTTAATCAGGAATTTGCTAGTATAGCTGAATCATTAAAAAATGCTAAACCACAAGAACAATTAGCAAAAGCTTATGAAATAGCTCAAAAATATACTAAATATTATCCAGATGATAACCATCCATTAGGTCCTAAGGTTAATGAAAGAATTAGACGATATTCTATGGATACTCTATCATTAATGGAGCTTTGGAAAGCTGATAAAAAACGAAAAACAGAAGAAGAAGTTAAAAACAGACTTTCAGGAAAAACTAATCCTAAACCTAAAGCTAAAAAATCATCTGACGTATCTGAAGAAGGACAAGAATCTGAAATTTTTAAAGCTCTTGAAAATGATACAACAAGTTATATCATCACTCCTTCAACTGGTGCAATATCAGTAGTAAGCTCAGGATTGAATGAAAATCCTCAAGGATGGGCAAGTATAACTTGGGATGCAATTAAAGGTATAGGAGATGATACAGATGAAGAATATATTACTATATCTACACCATCTTATGCTACTTCAACATTATAAAGGTTACTCATGAGTGAAGAAATGGAAGAAATTCTTCCTGAAGAAGAAGAAGAAAATACAGAGGTACTAATTGAAGATCCTGTAGTAGCTGAGGAGACTTCTCAACCATCCTTAACTCCTCAACAAGATGTATTAGAAAATCTTCCTGAGAATGTTTATAATGAACAACAGTTTCAACAAGAAGTAGGAGAACAAGTAGAAGATAAATTTTATCAGGCATCTCTGGAATCAAGAGGATATGATTCTGAAGAAAGATCAGCTAAAGATAAAGAACAAGATCTTCTAAATCTTATGTTTAAAATCTCTGAACATCCTAATGGAGCACATCACGCAACAAATCTCATTAATAATTTTTATAAAGAACAAGGAGATTTTAGGGATGGAGGAGTATTTGAAGATGTGGATGTTGCCAATCTCTTAAATCCTTTGAAAGAAGTATTTCCAGATATTTATGCTATTCCTGATTCTATTGGTGGAGAAGATCCTCGTCCTGTAAGTCCAGTTGCTGATACATTCAAAGAATTCTTAGGAAGAGAGTGGAACAAACGAGAACGTCCTGTTGAAACTTTTGCAATGGATGCTGTGAGTGCTACAGGTCAGACTTTTAAAGAGATCTTTATAGATGCTCCTTATATGTTAGGAAAAGGTCTTGTTGATAGTGTAGCTAAAATTACAGATTTAGGAGTCTGGATGACAGACCAAGCCTCAATGGGAACTCTTCTTTCTCCAAGTATAAAAGTTACAAAAGATTTAGATAATGCTTTTTATGAAGCTAGTAATTACTATTTACCTCCTGCAGATAAACCTCAAACAATCTTAGGACAATTAGCATTATCAGGAGGAGAATTTGGTCTGGCATACGCTACAGGAAAAGCTATTTATAGTTCTGTAGCTGTACCTATTAAGTCTTTATATCCAAGAATAGCAGCAATGTTAGAGACTCCTGGTGGAGGAATGGCTGCTAAGGAAGTTTTAGGAGGAACAGCTATAACTACACCACAGGAAAGATTAGCAACTGCTCTTCAAATGATGGGTGTAAAATCAGATATGGTAGATGAAATAGCTGGTAGTCCTGATGATAATATATTTGAAGAACGCTTTAAATCCTTTGTAGACTCAGTATATACAGGAGTTGGATTATCAACAATTGCTCCTCTAGTCATGCTTACAGGAAAAGGAGCTTGGCATGCTTCTAGACCAGCAGTAAAAGGTTCTAAAGAAAAAGCTCAAAAAGCCTTAGCATACGGAGCAACATATTTTGATCGTATCTTTAGGAATTTTCCTGTAGAAGAAGCTATGAGATTAGATCTTGGTGGACCACAACCAATCAAGACTAAAGAGCTTCTAAGAATTCAGAATATTGCTAAAGAACAAATAGAGAAAGCTTCTGTTAAAGAAGGAAGAAAAAATATATTAGCAAAAGGTGGTAAGGCAGTAGGAGTTAAAGTCCGTGAGAAGAATGCAGTTAAAGAGATGCTTGAATCTCAAGGGCTTAAAATGGAGGATGATATATTACAACCAGTTATTAAACATGAGGATATTGAATCTTTCCTGATTAAAAAGAAAAGTACAAAAAGAGAATGGTCAGATAGTATTAATAAAGTTATGAAGGGGATTGAGGATGGAGTAAGTTATGATGAAATTATGGCTGGTAAGAGTGATTACTTTCCTTCACTTTATAATTTAAAAAATATTTCTGGTGAAAATAGGAAACAATCCATAGCTGAACTAGGAGAAGTATTTAATAAACATTATGCAAATGCAATAAAATCTCATCCTGAAACTGTGATGGATGCTGCAAAGATTCGTGGTGATTTAGAGCATTTATTAGGAGGTGAGGAGAATGCTATTAAATATCTTCAAGAATATGCACAGGGATCAGATACTCTTCCAGGATACATGTTGGCTTTACGACAATATCTTATTGAAGAAACTGTACCATTCAGGATGGCTGCAGATAATGTTGCAAATCTAAAACAGAAAGTACTTAGTGGGGAATTAAAAGCAAAAGATCCTGTATATAAAGAAGCTTTATTAGAATTTTATACTAATACATATAAATTAATGGATGTATTAGAAGCAGATGTGAAACTAGCAGGAAATGTTGCAAGAGCTTTGGAAGCAAGAAAGATTTCTGTAGGAGGAACAGAAGGTCTTATGGATGCTATTATTACTTCTGCAAAAGATGGAGGACTTCAAGGAGAAGAACTTTTTGTTACTATAGCTCAAGCTGTTTCTGCTCATGAAGGTCCTGAAGCTTTACTGAGAGCACTTAATCAGAAAAAAGGATTATTAGCTTATGGATTTGAAGCTCTTAAAAGTATTGCTATAGGAGGCTTGTTAAGCAGTCCTAAGACCCTAGCTGCTGTTCCTGTTGGATTAACTACATACCTAGCAGCAAAAACCTTTGAAAATTATATAGCTGCTTCTTGGAACACAGCTGCAAAATTACTATATAAAAAAACTGGAAAACCTATACTAGGTGCAGGAAAAGGCATAACTATGTCTCAGGCTAATGCCTACCAGTTTGGAATGGCTCAGGCTCTTTTAGAAGTCTTTGGAGGTACAGGATATTTTAAAAAGATGAAAGGTATGTCTGATGAAACAGGTGAAGAACTTGTTAAGAGATCTGCTTATGGACAAGGAATAGAGACAGCAAAAACTCTTAAACTTGGTGGAGCCTCAGGAGATGCCCATGAAATGATAAAGATGGCTGGACCTTCTAATCAAAAGATTGGTGAATGGGTCATGGCTAAAGGATTAAATGCAGATATTCTTGATGAATTATTTGAACTTCCAGAAGTAGGGCTAAAAGGTCATGGAGTAAAATTTTTTAAATTCTTAGTGAATGGTGCAGGATTTATAACTAGCTTCAACTCTCGTTTAATTATGGCTCAAGATGGTTTCTTTGGAACAATTCTTGAAAGAGCAGAAATACACATGCAATCTACAAAGAGGGCTGAGGAAATATTACGAGGAAAACATAGTGCAAAGAAAGGTGCGGAATCCGCAGATAGTTTTTCAACAAAAGAACTTGTAGAAGAATCCTTTAATGTAGTTAAGAACTTACCTCCTGATATAGCTGAAATGGCTACAAAAGGTAGGAAAACAGGTTTAATGCAGGAACAAGCTTGGAAACCAGTTCAATCTACTGAAGATTTTAAAAATAAGGTAAGTAATAATCCAAATATTCCTGCAAATATAGGTGAGAATTTAGTTCGTACTTATGCAGCAAGTAAATTCTCTTTCATTAGAACAATGGCAAATATTTATAAGCAGACATTGACTGAAAGAGGTATAGGTAAAATAGCTACAACTCTTTTCAATGGACCAAATAGACGTAAGTTTATAAATAATGAAGCTTTTAGACAAGAAACTATGGCTAAGATAACTTCAGGAAGTCTTTTATTGTGGGCTGGTTGGGGACTAGGAGCTAAGTGGCTTAATGATGATGAAAAAGAAGTCTATATGGAAGGTATAGATGCTGCTAAACGTACTGGACAACAGATGAAATTAGTCACAGGAAAACCTTATGGACCTACAATAACCATGAGGGATCTTAAAACTGGTGAAATAACTCATTTACCTTTAGAACGTTTAGATATGGCTAAATCACCTCTTGTATTAGGAGCAATTTTTGCTACAAGAGAAGCACAAGCTTATGAAGCCATTATGAAGATGGAAGGTACAGAAAGAGCCGAAGGTATACGAGAAATGGAAGAAATAACTCTTAATTTTAGGAGAGCTTTAGCAGATTTTGTATTAGATTTACCGATGGCTCAAGGAGCTAGAGAAACCATTCAAAATCTAATTCCAGGTTTCGGTTATGAATGGAATCCTGGAAAAGAAGTTTCTCAGTTTTATGGTTTTTTAAATCCAGGACTTAGTGCTTTATCTAGTGCAAGGGCTAATGTAAGAAAAATTGGAGAAGGAGGAGTCAGATATCAAAAAGAAACAGATGCTAAGAAAATGAATGTTTCTATGGGTGAGAATATTCCTGAAACTGGAAGAGTTCCTGGTACTGTTTATTGGGAAGATCAAACCTATAAAGATCAACGAGGTCAAAAAGCACCTCTTTCATCTCCTATAAAAGGACATAGTATTAATGAGATACTGAAATTTTTTAATCAAATAGATGAGCAAGCAACAAGAGTTTCTATTATTTCTTGGGACCCACCTGATAATATGGTAGGAAGAATAATACATCGTTCTATAGGAGCTAAAAAATATGGTGATCCTAAGTATCCTACTATTGGTCAAGATCTACATGCTGTAGTTGGTCCTGAAGGGGATATGGTAAAATATTTTCCTTCTAAAACTCATGATAAACTTGTAAGAGCTTTAAAAATCTTAGCAATTCCATTTTCTCCTGAAGTTCAAGATAGAACCAATACTGGAGATCTTATAATGGGTTTTGAAATTCCTTATGAAAAAACTGAGGAATGGGACACAGG
>CEUA01038238.1_pt1 | contig 12642 bp, 12 predicted proteins | sample 361541 | NCBI WGS metagenome assembly CEUA01 (sample SAMEA2623079, study PRJEB7988) | marine metagenome | isolation source: saline water (ENVO:00002010), including
CACTTAATATTTCAACTCAAAATGATGAAAAGAAAAATGAAGTTAAGGTTGCAATTCAAAATAAACTTTCAACTTATTTTAATGATATAAATATTCAAATAAAATCTAAGCCTGTAGAAGTGCAAAATTCTAATCCTGCTCAAACGAACCAACCCCATTCAGTTTTAGAAGGTGTAAATCATATTATTGCCGTGGCAAGTGGTAAAGGTGGAGTTGGTAAATCAACTATTTCTGCAAATTTGGCTTCGGCACTTGTAAATGAAGGGAAGAAAGTTGGTCTGCTTGATCTTGACATATATGGTCCGTCATTACCGATTACATTTGGTGTAAATGAGCAACCTCAAATGACACAATCAAAAAAACTTATTCCAATAGAGAAAAATGGTATAAAACTCATGAGTTTTGGTTTTATAAGTGGGAATGATACGCCTGTTATATGGAGAGGGCCTTTAGTTGCTCGTATGACAGAACAATTTTTTCGTGATGTAGAATGGGGTAAGCTGGATTATTTAATCCTTGATTTACCGCCAGGGACTGGAGATATCCAACTTACTCTTACTCAAAAATTACAAATAACAGGAGCATTGATTGTAACAACTCCTCAAGATATAGCCTTAGCAGATGTTAGAAAAGGTGCAGATATGTTTAAAAAAGTAAATACACCTGTAATAGGAGTAGTTGAAAATATGTCAGGTTTAATTTTAAAGGGTGAAATTGGTAATCAAGTACCGTTTATTACAATCAACGATGAAAAAATTAAAGTTGAAAAAGATGGTAAGTTTTCTTATAAAGTAGATTTATTTAAATCAGGAGGAGGCGTTGAAGAAAGTGAAAGATTAGGAGTTCCACTTCTTGGTAAAATACCAATTTCGAAAAACATAACGGATTCAACTGATGATGGAATTCCAATCTCAAAAAGTAATCCAAAATCAGTTATTGGTGATATTTTTCAGTTGATTACACAAAAAATTATAAAGATAATTGAATAGAAAATTGTGGAACATTTTTATTTATCAATCATTAAAAATTTTATGAATTTATTATTAAGTGAAAAATTAATATATATTTTATAAAATGAAAGAGGCTTCAAGAGAAATAGTTTTAAAAGGTAAAATACCAAAACATATAGCGATTATTATGGATGGAAATGGTAGATGGGCAAAAAGTCGTTTGTTGCCACGTGTAGCAGGGCATAAGGAAGGTATTAATTCTGTTCGAGAAATCACAAGAATTTGTGGAGAAATCGGTGTTAATTATTTGACGCTTTATACATTTTCAAAGGAAAATTGGAAAAGGCCAAAATCTGAAGTTAGTGCTTTAATGACATTACTATTGAAAACCATAAATATTGAAGTTAAGGCACTTCACAAAAATGGAGTTAAGTTTACAATAATTGGAGATTTAAATAGTCTTCCAAAGGAAACGCGCAAAGGACTTAATGAAGGTGTTAAACTAACAAAAAAGAATAAAGGTCTTAACCTTTGCTTAGCGCTTAATTACGGCAGTAGACAAGAAATAGTAAAAACAGTTCAATTATTAGCAAAGAAAATAGAACAGAAAAAAATTAGAATAGAAGATATTAATGAGAATTTAATTTCAAATTATTTATATACTAAAGGTACACCAGATCCAGATTTGTTAATAAGAACTAGTGGAGAGTTTCGTTTAAGTAATTTTTTATTATGGCAAAGCGCCTACACAGAAATATTTATGACTGAAACTTATTGGCCTGCTTTTAGAGAAGATGAATTAATGAATGCTATATATGATTACCAATTAAGGGAAAGGCGATTTGGTAAAGTTAGTTCTCAAATTCGCGATAAATAATGAAATTATTAATTTATTTGATAATATCTCTCAATTTTTTATATCCTCAAGGGTTTAATGATGAAATAAAATTAATTGAAGTTAAAGTAATAGGGAATACTGTTACTTCAAAAAATACCATTATTTTCACATCTGGATTACATGAGGGACAAAGTGTTAGAACTTCAGAATTTTCAAGAGCGGTTAAAAAATTATGGAAATTAGGGCTCTTTAAAAATATTCAAATATTATATGAAGAAGAAACAAAAAAAGGAATATCTATTGTTATATTAGTAGAAGAAAACTTTATTTTAGATAATATTGAGTATGAGGGGAATAAAAAAATAAAAAATAAGAAGTTTGAAGAAGAAATACTTTTAACAAAAGGTCAAAGGATAGAATCGAATACAATTAAAAACATTTCAAATAAAATTAAGAACTTGTATAAAGAAAAAGGATATTTAAATGTAGAGGTTAAACCAAGCATATTGATGCCCTCTCCAAATACTCAGGTTTCTAATCAAAAAAGCAAAGGTTTGATGAGAAATATTAAGTTTGAAATTGTTGAGAATGATAAAATAAAAATTAAAAATATTCAGTTTATCAATAATGAGGTATTCTCAGATTTTCGTTTGCGTTGGAAGATGAAAGAAGTGAAAGAACAGCCATGGTATTTATTTTGGAGAAGTTCTTTTAATGAAAAAAATCTTAATGAGGATAAAGCCCTTATTTCAAAGTTCTACAGAGATAATGGTTATAGAGATTTTAAATTTGAATCTGATTCTTTACTTTACTCATCCAATAATAAAGAGCTAGATATAATTTTTTCTATTTATGAAGGTGAAAAATATAAGTATAGAAATTTTTCTTGGGAAGGCATGTCTCTTTTCAATGAAGATGTACTTCAGTCAGCTCTTGGTTTAAAAAATGGTGATGTTTATAATGAAGAAGACTTCAATATTGCAGCGTTTTCTAGAGTGCAGGGATTATACTTGGACAGGGGATATATTTATAGTCGAATTGAACCCCAAATTACACCAATAGCAAAAGATTCAATTGATATCCATTTTTCTATAACAGAAAATCATAAAGTTTTCATAAATAACATAGCAATTAAAGGAAATACAAGAACTAGAGAAAATGTAATAAGGCGTCAATTACGTATTTTCCCAGGTGATGTATATAATCAAGAAAGAATAGCTAGAAGTTATCGAGAAGTAATGATGTTAAATTTTTTTGCTAATGCAGCGCCAAATATTTTACCTGTATCAGAAGACAAGGTTGATATTAATTTTGTTGTTGAGGAAAAACCGGCTGGTCAAGCAAATGCTAATATGGGCTATACTCAATCGATAGGGATGACAGGCGGGGGTGGGTTGGCTCTACCTAATTTCCGTGGTAAAGGACAAAGTTTAAGCATTAGTTTTAGCGCAAATGCTAATCAAGGGAATAATTACAATTATAATTTAACCACAAATCAATCAAAATATCGTTCAGCAAGTATTAGTTTTACAGATCCAATGGTAAATGATACAAAAAACTTATTAGGCGGATCTATCTTTTATCAATATAGAGGGGGTGGTACAATGTATTATTCTCCGATAAATTATACTATTGCTGGAGGGAATATCATGTGGGGGCGAATTTTTAAGTGGCCTGATGACTATTTTAGGGGTACTTGGCAATTTCAAATGACTAGAAGAATTAATGATGCAGATTCATTTGAAGATTTACAGCAATATGCAGGAGGTCTTGAACAATCAGATGGTATTTCTATCTCTCAAACTATTAGGAGAGATAGTAGAGATCACCCTGAATTTTCAACTATTGGATCACACTTTTCATTAAAATCAATGCTTTCTGGATGGGTCTTAGGTGGAGAAGAAAACTTTCATAAACATAATTTGAATTTAGAGTGGTATACGCCAACTTTTTGGAAATTTGTATTGATGAATTCAATGAAAATTGGCTATGTAACTGAGTTGCCATCTATAAAGAAAAATGGTTATTCTTTCATTCCATATAATGATAGATTTCTTATGGGGGGGAATGGTATACCTTATGGAAATCCGTTAAGAGGATACGATGATAATAGTATTGGGCCATTAACTTCAACTAATTCACCAATAGGTGGTAATACTTTAGTTAAGTTTGGAACTGAGTTTAGAGTCCCTTTTTCACAAAATCCTGTTGTATATGGATTAATTTTTGCGGAAATGGGAAACGTCTGGTCAACTAAAGATTTAATGGTGAAGTTAAATTTACCAAGAAATGGACCATTTGACCTTAAGAGATCTATGGGGGCGGGAGTTCGTTTTTTTATGCCAATGATAGGGTTATTAGGGTTTGATATAGGATATGGGTTTGATAGAGTAGAAAATGGGGAATTAAAACCAGATTGGAAAACAACCCTTACATTTGGACAACAATTTTAAAAGGTAATAAGGAGAAAACAGTGTTAAAATCAAAAAATATTATTTTTTATGTTATTATATTAACAATATTTACATCTAAAGTCTTTTGTCAAATAAAAATAGGTTATGTCTTGTCAGAAAGAATTCGTACGGAATATGAAGAATTCAAAGAAGCAGAATCTCAACTCCAGCTTGAATTAAAAAAAGTCCAAGCTGAGTTAGAAAAAATAGCAGTTAAACTGGACAGTTTAAATCAAGACTATGAAGTTAAAAGGTTAATGGCACTTGATAAAGGTGAAAGTATTAGAAAGGAAATGGAACAATTAGAGCTTCAAGGCAGGAAGTTTCAGCAAGAGCAATTTGATCCTCAAAATGGACAATTAATGCGTAAACAAGCTCAAATGGAATTTAAAATTTTAGGGAAAGTTAAAGAAGCTGTTCAGAAAGTAGCGATTGATAGTGGATTTGATTATGTAATGGATGCATCTATCGGTTTGCTTTATGTTAAACCAAAATTTGATATAACAGATGAAGTTCTTCATGAATTGAGAAACTTAACAAAAGATAATTAAATTGTTTTGGAATTATCGCTATCTCATATTAATTCACATGTTAATGGAGAAATAGTAGGGGATAAAAACTTGATGATTTCTGGCATTTCAGAGATAAATGAAAGCGTACCTGGTACAATAACATTTTTAGCAAACCCATTTTATAAAAAATATTTAAAATCTTCTAAAGCTTCAGCGTTTTTTGTAAAAGATATTAATGATTTAATGAATAAAAATGGAATTGTTGTTGGTAACCCTCAATTAGCTATTGCTATCACATTAAGTTTATTTCATGTTAAAGTAAAAAAGAAAAGAAATGAAAGCAAATTTAATCATGTTGATAAAACTGCTAAAATTGGAAGTAATGTTGTAATTAGATCGGGTGTTGTTATAGGTGCGGATGTTGTAATTGGAGATGAAACTGAAATTGGTTCAAATACGGTAATCCAAGATAATACGATAATAGGAAGTAATTGTATACTTTATCCGAATGTTACCCTATACAATAATTTAGTTTTAGGGAATAATATTATTATCCATAGTGGCTCTGTAATTGGATCTGATGGTTTTGGTTTTGTAAAAGAAAAACAAAAAATAATTAAGATCCCTCAGGTTGGAAATGTAATCATAGAAAATAATGTTGAGATTGGAAGTAATTGTTCTATTGATAGAGGCACAATAGGAAGTACTATTATAGGCACTATGACAAAAATTGATAACTTAGTGCATATTGCTCATAATGTTAAAATTGGAAAAAATTGTTTTATAACAGCTCAAGTTGGTATTGCTGGAAGTTCTAAAGTTGGTGATAATTGTTCTTTTGGAGGGCAATCTGGTGTTGTCCCACATATTACAATTGGGAATAATTCTTTAATTTCAGCGAAGTCTGGTGTTACAAAATCACTTATTGGGGATAAAACCTATGGTGGGTATCCAATCAAAGAATTAAAAGAATTCCATAAAAGGGAAGCTTTAATTGGAAAAATTGAATCAATTAAAAACAAAATATCTAATTTTGATAATAAAAAATGGAAAGAAAACAAAGAACAATAAAATCATCCCAATCATGTCAAGGCGTTGGGCTACATACGGGCGTAAAAACTAATATAACTTTTCATCCAGCTCCAGAAGATTCGGGTATTTGTTTTGTTAGATCAGACATAGCAAACTGTTCTAAAATAAAAGCAGATATTGATCATGTCGTAGATATCTCTCGAGGAACAACTATTGAAGAAAATGGAGTTAAAATTCATACAGTTGAGCATGCTCTCGCAGCGGTGAGTGGTTTGCGTGTAGACAATATGTTAATTGAACTAACAGGGAAAGAACCACCTGTAATGGATGGAAGTGCAAAAGATTTCGTAGAATGTATTATAAAAGCAGGTATAAAAATACAAAACAAGGAAAGAAAAGTATTAGAAATTACGAAAGCTGTTAATTATACTAATTCTTATAGAGATATTGATATTCATGTAATTCCATCAGATCATTTTAGAATTACTTTTATGGTAGATTACCCTTTACCTCAGTTAGGAACTCAATATGAAGCTATCTATAATATGGAGGAAGATTTTGCATTTGAAGTTGCTCCTGCAAGAACTTTTTGTTTTTTAAGTGAAGTTGAGATGTTAAAAGAAAAAGGACTTATTCAAGGAGGGACATTGGATAATGCTGTGGTTATAATAGATAAAGAAATTGATCAATTAGAAATGAGTAGAATAAAAGATTTGTTTGGGATAGAAGATGAAATAATTAAGGGTGCTAACGGAATATTGAATGGTAAAGTTCTCAGATTTAAAAATGAACCTGTCCGGCATAAAACATTAGACTTAATTGGGGATTTAGCATTACTTGGTTTTCCAATTAAAGGTCATGTTACAGCTGCAAGGGCAGGACATGCAAGCAATGTTGAATTTGTGAAAAAATTGAAAAAAAAGTATAGTAAAGAATTAGATATTTTAAGGAAGAATTCTAAAGATGGATAATTATAAAGATCAAAAATTATTTTCCATACAGGATATTTTAAAGGTTTTACCTCATCGATTTCCTTTTATTTTAATTGATAAAGTTAAAATAAATGATTTAGGTCGTAATTTAGTAGCAACTAAAAATGTTACGATTAATGAACCTTTTTTTCAAGGTCATTTTCCAAACCAGCCTGTTTTACCAGGAGTTTTAACTATAGAAATGATGGCACAAGCAGGTTCGTTTTTAATACTTAGTCAAGTAGAAAACCCTCTTTCAAAAAACATGTTTTTTTCATCGGTTGAAAAAGCCAGGTTTACAAAACCAATTATTCCTGGAGATAAATTAGAGATTAATGTTACTTTAGAGAGAAAAAAATTAGGACTTTGTAAATTTAAAGGAGAATGCTTTGTAGAAAATCAAATAGTTGCAAAAGCAAATTTTTCTGCAAATATAGTTGATAGAATTCAAGAATAACATTGAAAAATTTTATTCACTCTACTGCAATTATTGGCAATAAGGTTGAGCTTGGTTCTAATGTAAAAATTGGTCCCTATTCAATTATCGAAGACAATGTCCAAATTGGCAATAATTCAAATATTAAAAACTTTGTTACAATATGTGAAAATACTCAAATAGGCGAAGATTGTGAAATTTTTCACAACTCCTCTATAGGAGAAATACCGCAAGATTTAAAGTTCAATGGAGAAAAAACGAGAACAATTATAGGCAATAGAAATAAAATTAGAGAATCTGTTACTATTAATAGGGGTACTGAAGCATTAGGAGAAACTCGGATTGGAGATGATTGTTTACTAATGGCATATGTTCACGTTGGACATGATTCTGTGATTGGGAATAATGTAGTTATGGCAAATATGGCGACTTTAGGAGGGCATGTAATTATAGATGATTGGGTCTCTCTTGGTGGTGGAGTTCTCGTACATCAATTTTGTCAACTTGGGACCCAAGTTTTTATTGGGGGAGGGTTTAGGGCCGTTCAAGATGTTCCTCCGTATATTTTAGCCGCTAAAGAACCATTAAAATACCAAGGAATAAATAGTATTGGTTTAAAGCGAAGAGGTTATGATCAAAAAACCAGGAAAGAAATAAAAGAAATATATCAAATTGTATTTGGAACTAATATGAATTTTAGTCAAGCAATTATTGAAATTAAAAGTAGATTTAAAGATTCAAAACATAGAAATAAAATCCTAAAATTCATTGAAAATTCAAAAAGAGGAATTATTTAAATAAGTATTATGAAGAATGGATTAGTTTTTTTTTTACGATTTCATATTTACATTCACAATTTTTGTTTGATCCCAGTTGTCAAAACTGCCCAAAAAATGCAAGAGAAACATTAGATCAATCAGCACTTTGGTTAAACCAGTCAGATGTATCTTCTTTAATAAATAAAGACCGTTTATCATTAAATTTTGGATTTTCATTTTTAGAAAAAAATAATTTCATCCCCAATATTAATAGTTCCTTAAAAATAACTAAAAATTTATCTTTAACATCCAAATTATATTCTTTTACTTATAAAAAAGCATCTCCACAAGTAATAGCTATTGGTTTAAATTATTATCCAAGTAAAATGAGTGATTTAAATTGGATTTTTTGTATTCAGAAAGGAAATCTTAAAGGCTTAAAAGATTATCGACAATCTATAGTTTCGATAAGTTTTATTAAGATTTTAAGGTTCAAAACTTTTGAAATGCTTTATGGATTAGGATCAAGTTTTAATAAACAAAAGCTTTATGTAATATATAACAACACTCCTAAAAACATTGAAAACCAAATAAATTATTTTGATATAGGCATATTAAAAAGGTTTAAATATTTAGATATTAAGTTTCATATAATATCTAATTTTAATAGTAATATAATTTCATTAATGTTCAAAAAAAGTATTTTTTAATGAATAAAAAACGTATTTCAATACTTGGTTCAACCGGCTCTATTGGAGTAAATACTCTAAAAGTCGTTGAGCATCTAAAAGATCAAATCGAAATAATTTACTTGTCTTGTAATCGAAATGTTGAATTATTGATTAAGCAAATTAATACTTTTCAACCAAAAGCTGTTTCTGTTTTGGATATAAAATCATACAATAGATTAAAACATAAGTTTAAAAATAATGACCTAGAAATATTAAAAGGAAGAGAAGGACTGCTTGAGATATCATCAAGAAATAATATTGATCTTCTAATGAATGGTCTTGTTGGAGCTGCAGGAATGGAACCAACTCTTAATGCCATTAATCAAGGAATTGACGTAGCTCTTTCAAACAAAGAGAGCTTAGTAATGGCGGGAAGTATTATAAAAAAATCTATGGAAAAATCAGGTGCAAAATTATTTCCCGTTGATAGTGAGCATTCTGCTATTTGGCAGTGTTTAATTGGTGAAAAAATAGAAGACGTAAGAAGGTTAATCTTAACAGGAAGCGGAGGGCCTTTCAGAGAAAGAGCATTGAATACCTTCAATGATATTTCTCTAGAAGAAGCTTTAAATCATCCTAATTGGGATATGGGTAAAAAAATATCAATTGATAGTGCGACAATGATGAATAAAGGTTTTGAATTAATAGAAGCATATTGGCTGTTTAATTTGCCACCCGATAAAATAGATATTGTTATTCATCCACAATCAATAATTCATTCTATGATAGAGTTTAAAGATTCATCTATAAAAGCACAATTGGGAATTCCTGATATGAAAGTTCCAATTCAATATGCCTTAACCTATCCTCGACATATTGAAGCACCCTGGGAAAGATTAAACTTTTTTAATTGTAAAGATCTTACGTTTCAAAAGCCAGATTATGAAAGGTTTCCATGTATTAGCTTAGCGATGGAGTCATTAGAACGCTTGGGAACTTCAGGAACTGCTTTAAATATTTCCAATGATTATACAGTATATCGTTTTTTGAACAAAGAGATTAAATTTACAGATATTGCTAAAATAAATAAACTGGCAATGAGAAATCATTCTTGGATTAAAGAGCCAACCCTTGAAGAAATTTTAATGTTAGATACTTGGATAAAAGAGTACGTTTATTCATTTTAATACCTTTGAATAACTGGTAAGTAGAGAATTAAATTTAGATATGTTTACAATGTTTTGGGCGACCGTTATAATTCTTGGTATCTTAATAACCATACATGAATATGGGCACTTTAAAGCGGCTCGATCTGTTGGAGTTAGAGTGGAAAAATTCTCTATTGGAATCCCTCCAAGATTTATAACTATCGAATCTCTTGATAATATTTTACATTTTAAATTATATTTTTTTAAATGGATAAAAAATAGATTAAAATGGGATATAGTTTTAGAAAAAAAATTACAAAAAAATGGCAGAGTTGGTTCAAATACTGAGTATGTGATTGCTTTAGTACCCATTGGTGGATATGTAAAAATGGCTGGTATGATTGATGAAAGTATGGACAGTGATATCAAATACGAAAATGATGAGTTTATGGTAAAGCCGTTGTGGGCAAAAATATGGATTTTAAGTGCTGGGGTTTTAATGAATACTCTGTTAGCTTTTTTAATTTTCGCTTCAATTAGTTTCTATCAAGGAAAATCTGAAATATTTGATGAACCAATAATTGCAACATTGCAGGATAATATGCCAGCTAAAATATCTGGGTTGAAACCTGGAGATAAAATTATTTCAATTAATGATGAAATTATTGATACTTGGAATAATTTGACTTCTATTATACATAGTAAACCCAATAAAGAAATTTCTCTTTTAGTTCAGAGAGAAGATAAAAAAATAAATTTTAACTTAACAACATCAAGTACTGCTGTACCAATTAATGGTATAATTGATACTATAGGACTCATTGGAATCTCTCCAAAAATGATTTACTCAGATATAACGATTTTAGAATCTATACAAACAGGTTATGAACGTACTTTTGGAAGTTTTGGTATGATGATTATGAGTATAAAAATGATTGGGGCTGGAGATGCATCTGTTTCAGATTTTGGAGGTCCTATTATGATAGCACAATTAGCTGGTCGGACAGCTGAAGCTGGCTGGATACCTTTTTTAACTTTTATGGCTTTAATTAGCATTAACCTTGCATTTATTAATATATTACCAATACCAGGACTGGATGGTGGACATATTTTTTTACATTTGATCGAGTCAATAATTCGAAGACCTCTTACTCTAGAAACTAGAATTAGAATTCAGCAAATCGGTATGTCTTTTTTAATCGTGCTAATGCTTACAGTAATGTTTAATGATATAGCACGCTTGTTTAATTAATAGTTTCTTCTAATTTTAGCATTAAACCACCATATTTCATTTTTAACCATATTTGAACAGGGTATTTCTTTGTGTCTTCTGAAAACCAAATTGAGATACTTGATTCATTTTTAAATTGTTTATTATCAGATCTTACCGGGGAAACTTTTGTGCAATTAAACTCTCCGAGCTTAGTATTTAAGGTTACTTTATTTTCAATACTAACTTTGATAGTGTTAACATTTTTTTTTTGAAATAATTTAATTGTTTTATTTTTATAATTTAAAATATCAAATTTTCTAAAAAAATAGAAGAGGCTATAAGGTGAATGGACACTAGTATTAAAGCTGATGGTGTCTTTGTTATTTATGATAGCTTTACCCTTATTTTGAAAAAAGTTTATAGTATTTTTTCTTTTATAACTACCTTCACTAATATTTTCTTTTATTAGTATAGGGGTTAATTCTACTTTATCTATCCATATATCAATGATATCATTAATGGGGAAAAAATAACTTGTTAGTTTATTTGTTTTTGCGTGAAATTGAATATGAAAACTATTTCCATCTTCTTTTATAATTTTAAGTGATCCTCTTCCTGCTTTAACACCTGAAAAAGATGCGCTATAATTTAGAGTTTCACCAACAATAAAGGGAGTACTCTCTCCAATCAATATAGAGGAAGATCCTAAGAGTATTATTTTTAGGAGCGTAAACAAATAAACTTATCTTTATTAAATTTGTAAACTTTAGATCCTATATTATCAAGTATACCATCTTCTATTATTAAGTCAATTTCATCTTTGAATATATTGTAGATTGTTTGTGGGTCTTTTAAAGAGGGCTCCCCAGTTCTATTTACACTGGTTGTTGTAATTGGATTAGGATAATTTTCAGAAAGCTTATTGCAAAATTGATGGTTTGGTTTTCGGATTCCAAGGGAATTATTATCTCCTAGTATTAAACTAGAAACTATATTGTTTTTTATTGGAATAATAAAAGTATTTGAAGATAATATTTTTTTTAAGATCTTTTTTTTATGTTTTTCTTCAACATTAAACCAGTCCTCAATATTTTTTTTTGATGGAGCCATAACACTAATAGGGGTTTGTCTTCGTTTTATAAAGTTAATCTTTTTTATTGCTTGTTCATTTGTAGCATCACAGCCTAATCCATAGATTGTATCTGTTGGATAGACAATTACTCCACCTCTTTCTAGTATAAAACATGAGGCAGAGATAGAGTCAGTTTCTTCCCAATTTTTAATTATGTTATTCATATTTTGTTTTCCATCGACGATGAAACCAAAAGTATTGCTCAGGGCTCTTAATAATATTTTGTTCTAAAATTGTAGTGTAGATCTGTGTTATTTCTTGGACACTCTTTTTTGAGGTGTCTACTGGTATGAAATTTATTTTGTAATTTTTAAAACTATTTTTATTGCATAATGCAATTATCATTGGAGATTTGTTATTTGTATGAAATAGAGCAGCACCTTTAGAAGTAGAAGCTTTTTTTCCAAAAAAATTTACAAAAACACCACTTTTTTTTGCATCTTGATCACTAACTAATCCTAATATTCCATTTTGTGAGAGCACATCATACATTTTATTGATTGAATCTTTTTTAAATATATGCCTTGT
>CEUA01230797.1_pt1 | contig 12642 bp, 13 predicted proteins | sample 361541 | NCBI WGS metagenome assembly CEUA01 (sample SAMEA2623079, study PRJEB7988) | marine metagenome | isolation source: saline water (ENVO:00002010), including
GAAGCAGCGTTAGCCAGGGAGGCAGCAAGAAAAGCAAGAGAAATGACAAGAAGGAAAGGGGTTTTGGAAATAGCCGGCTTACCAGGAAAGCTTGCCGATTGCCAAGAAAAAGACCCAACACTATCTGAAATATATATAGTAGAGGGAGATTCTGCAGGAGGCTCTGCAAAACAAGGTAGAAATAGGAAAAATCAGGCCATTCTCCCGCTTAAAGGAAAAATAATTAACGTTGAGAAAGCAAGAATAGACAAGGTTTTAGGCTCTGCAGAAGTTGGAACACTAATAAAAGCCCTTGGATGCGGAATAGGCAAAGATGATTTCGATATAAACAACTTAAGATACCATAGAATAATAATTATGACCGATGCAGATGTTGATGGATCGCACATTAGAACTTTATTATTAACCTTTTTTTACAGACAAATGTATGAAATCGTTGACAAAGGACACATATATATAGCGCTGCCCCCACTCTATAAGATTACAAAAGGGAAGGAGTTTATATATGCTTCTGATGAAAAAGAAAAAGATGATGCTATTAAGAATCTTTCTAAAAACGGAACAAGAGGCCTTGAAGTTCAAAGATATAAAGGTTTGGGCGAAATGAATCCAGAGCAGTTATGGACAACGACCATGGATCCTGTAAATAGAAGGATGATGCAAGTTAACATTAATGATGTACAGGATGCCAATGAATCATTTGAGGTTCTAATGGGGGATGATGTTGAGCCAAGAAGAGAATTTATTGATACAAATGCCCTTTCTGTTAAAGAGCTAGATATTTAGTTAATTTCTTTAAAGTTTGTATTAATCCACTTATAAACATCTTGTGTAAGCTTCTTTGGGTCCGTGCCAGTCATAGGCTTCCCAATTCTTAACTTTATTTTTCCGCTTTTTTTATTAAAGCTTCTATTTTTCCAATAAAGTCCTGAATTATGACATATCGGTACTATAGGGATATTGTTTTTAATAGAAAGCAAACCACAACTATTTGAGAATGATTTAAGCCCTTTGCTAGGCCTGGCTCTTGTTCCTTCTGGAAATATGATTAAAGAGGTGCCTTTTTCTAGTTTAGCTGAACCATCTTTAATAAGTTTCTTTAGGCTAGTAAGTTTTTTAGATCTTATTAAGTGAATTGGTCCAAGGCATGCTAAGGCCCATCCAAAGAAAGGAATAAACAATAGCTCTCTTTTAATAATGCTTGATGATGGTACGCATAAAGTTTGTAAAAAGAAAGACTCCCATGCGCCTTGATGGTTTGAGACCAAAATACAAGGCTCTTTTGGAATGTTTTGAATGCCAGATATCCCCCAACCAACACCACAAATTAGTTTTAACGAATTTAGAATAAAAAATACCCAAGCTGAAGCAACTTTTTGTAATGATTTAGGGCTTAAAAGAGGAAAAAGTAAAATAATAATTAATGATATAGGTATAATAGTTACATAAAGCAGTATATTAAATAGTAAGCTTCTTATTGTTTGCAATTTAAAGCTTTATCTTATGAATTATAAGCTCTTTAAGGCTGCTAGAATCAATCCTTGATTGCTCCATTGAGTCTCTGTCTCTTATAGTTACAGACCCATCATTCAGAGTTTCAAAATCTATTGTCATACATATAGGAGTGCCAATTTCATCATGTTTTCTATAGCTTTTGCCTATATTCCCTGTATTTTCCAAAACAACCCTTCCAATTCTAAGTTCTTTCAATTCTTTAATAAGCACATTCGCATGACTCACCATCTCTTCATTATTTTTTTTAAGAGGTATAACAGCTATTTTGATGGGCGAAAGATGGGGTTTTAATTTAAGCACCGTCCTTTGTTTGCCTTCTGGCAAATCCTCTATAGTAAATGCCTCATTTAATATAGCCAAAAAGCCCCTTTCAACACCAGCTGAAGGCTCAATTACAAAGGGCACCATCCAGTCTCCACCTTCATCTTGAATTGCAAGCTTGCTATTAGAATCCTTGTTTTTAGAAACAGAAGATTTAATATTTAATTCAGATTGTTTTTTAGAGTGCGAGCCCAAATCAAAATCAGCTCTATTGGCTATTCCCTCAAGCTCTTCATTGCCATGTGGGAACTTATACATTAAATCTATAGTTTTCTTTGAATAGTGAGCTAACTCTTCCCTGGGTACATTATATAGTTCAACATTGTCTATGGGTACACCCTGCTGATCCCACCAATCAAGTCTTTTTTGTACCCATATATCATGAGCATCTTCATCATCGCCCGGCTTAACAAAGTACTCTAATTCCATTTGCTCAAATTCACGGACCCTAAAAATAAAATTTCTAGGAGTAATTTCATTTCTAAAAGCTTTTCCTATTTGTGCAATCCCAAATGGTAACGATTGTGATGTTGAATCTATAATATTTTTGAAGTTAGTAAAAATTTGTTGTGCTGTTTCTGGTCTTAAATATGCATAGTTTTTTTCATCTTCTATTGGCCCAACACTTGTTTTAAACATTAGGTTAAACGGCCTAGGTTCTGTAAGGTTGTCTGACCCACATCTATCACATTTGCCATTTTTTAGCTGATCTTCTCTAAATCTTGACTTGCATTCCTTGCAATCAACCATAGGATCAGAAAAAGTTTCTTCATGTCCGGAATATTTTAAAACTAATGGATTTGTTAGAATTGATGAATCAAGCCCTTCTATATTATCATTATCATACACCATGGCTTCCCACCACGATCTTTTAATATTATTTTTTAGCTCAACCCCAAGAGGACCAAAATCATATACACCCTGAAGACCTCCATATATGTCACCAGATTGGAAAATAAAGCCTCTTCTTTTGCATAGAGCCACTAACTCGTCCATATTCTTTGCAGCCAATTAAATTCTCCTTATATAACTCGACAAATGTCTAATATAGTAATAATCAAAGTTGATATAATTTTTTTGTATATTTTTAGTATTTATGATTATATATCATGCATTACTATTTAGCTCATGATGAAACCACTATTTTACATAATTTCTTTATTTCCTAAGAGTTTATTTATTTTTCTGGTTGATACATACTTATTCATTAATTTTTTTAGATTGTTTAAGTCTTATAAAGTAACAAAAGCAAATCTTAAAATAGCATATCCAGAGTTAAACTTATCAAGCATAAACCTTCTATCTAAGCTTAGCATTAGGGAAAGTATTATTTCTGGATATGAAACAATTTACACATGGGGCAGAAGAGATATTGAATCAAACAGCCAAATCTTTCGAATTGAAAATAAGTTTCTTTTAAATAATTTAATAAATAAACGAAGAGGGCTGATTGCTGTTGCAATTCACAATAGAAGTGTTGATATGCTTTTGAGGTGGTTAAATTCAAATGTTACCACCGTAAGTTTATATAAGAAGATTAAGATTAAATTTTTAGACACCTTTGTTAAAAAGGAAAGAGAACGAGGAGGATCAAAATCTGTTGAAACAGGGATCTCTGGAGTGAGGAAAATTTTAAACGCCTTGAGGTCTAATAATGTTATATGTTTTGCGGCAGACCAAGTTCCACAAAGAGGCCATGGGGAATATATTAAATTCTATAAAAGAGATGCATATACTACAACCTTAGTGCAGACTTTGGCAGTTAAAACAAAAGCGCCAGTGCTATATTTTTATTTGAACTCTAGCAAGGGAGGCTTCTTAACGCTCTCTTTAAAAGCTTGCAATAATGATATATATGATGATAGTAAGCACAAACTATTATTAAATTCTGATATAGAAAAAATGATCAACAAAAGGCCTATAGATTATTCGTGGGAGTATAAAAGATTTAAAAAAAATAAGGCAGGACAATCAAACCCCTATTCTTCTATTTAGCCCAAAACATTGGAGTAAGAATAACCAGTAAAGTAAATATCTCTAATCTGCCAAGCAGCATAGCAAAAGCTAAAATTCCTTTTGAAAATGAATTTATGTCCGCATAATTTTCTGATACAGCTCCCAGTCCAGGACCCAGATTATTTAAACATGCCCCAACTGCAGAAAAAGCAGATTCAAAATCTAGCCCTGATACGAGCACTGCAAGAAGAAGGATAACAAAAGAAATTACGTAAATTGAAAAAAACCCCCATACCGAAGTAGCGACCTCGTCGTCGACACTTTTAGAGCCAAGTTTTACAGAAATGACAGAATTTGGGTGTATTATTTTCATAATATTTTTATAAGCATGGCTCAGCATGATCATTATTCTCCATGATTTTATTCCGCCGCCAACCGACCCAGAGCAAGCGCCAACAAAAGCTCCTATTAGGAGTAAAAACGAAATTGAGAACGGCCAATCAGAAGAGCTGCCAATTGTAAAACCTGTAGTAGTAACCATTGAGACTGTATGAAATATGAGTTCCCTTGCAGATGGCAAGCTATTACTTTGACTAAAAATACTCACAAGATAAGCTACAACCAATATTAGAAGAACAAATGACATAAAAAACTTCAGCTCTGGATCAAAAGCATACTTAAGAGGTTTTTTCTTATATATAGCAAAATAGTGCAAAGCAAAGCTAAATGCAGACAAAAACATAAAGACAATGCATATAAGCTCTATAGATATACTGTTAAAAAATCCAATACTTTCATCATGTGTTGAAAATCCACCAATCGCAACTGTTGACATAGAGTGTGAAATAGCATCAAAAACAGACATCCCATTAAGATAATATAAAACCGCACAGACTAAAGTTAATGCAAAATATATCAACCAAAGGGCTTGAGCTGTTTCTTTAATTCTTGGAGTTAATCTTTGTTCGCCCATCGCGCCAGGAACCTCTGTCTTATAAATCTGACCACCACCTATTCCAAGCAGAGGCATTACTGCAATAGCAAGGACAATTAGACCCATTCCACCCATCCATTGCAAAAGTTGCCTGTAAAACAATATTGATTCTGGAAGACCATCCAGGCTAGATATGGCTGTAGCGCCCGTAGTAGTGATACCAGACATAGACTCAAATATAGAATCTATAAGACTCATTCCACTTAAATAAAACGGAACTGACCCGGCTAAAGATAGAACCACCCAGAACATAACAATAATAACAAACCCATCTTTTTGCGATAAATCTTTTTTAACATTTCTGGTCAGCAAAAAACCTACAAGCCCTATTAAAGAAACGAAAACTAGTGTTGTTGTGAACAGGTTAAGCGCACCATCATCAAAAGCTATTGAAACAATTATTGGAAATATATATGAAAAGCTAAATAACAATATTAATATACTAAAGAGATTTAATATTGACTTGGGATTCATTAATTTATCTTAAATAAAGCTTCTACTTCGGACATCATATCTTTATTGGCAAGAAAAATTATAAGATGATCGTTTAGACAAAGCTCAACACTTGATTCTGGCATTATCAGTTCGCCATGTCTGACTACTGCACCAATTGAAGCGCCTTCTGGCAATGGTATTTCTTTTAGCGACTTGCCAAACAAATTAGATGTAAACTCGTTTGCATGAACAACCCCTTCGATAGCCTCAGCACCAGTATCCATTTTGAGCAAAACATCTTGAGCTACATCACTTTCGCGTAGATCTTGTAGAACAGAAGAAACCGTAAGTCTGTAAGGAGCAATATAAATATCAATAAACCCGGGCACTAGGCCTAAATATGACGGGTTATTTAATATTATCATTGTTTTCTTGGCGCCCATTTTTTTTGCAAGAAGTGAAGACATAAGATTTGTTTCATCATCATCTGTCAGCGCACAAAAAATGTCTATATTATCAATACCTTCGCTTTTTAATAAATCCTCGTCTGTTGCTGAGCCATGAAGCACAATTGTTTTTTCTAGTTTTTTTGACAGATCGCTGCACTTACCTTCATTAGAGTCAATTAGCTTAGTTTTATAGTTGTTTTCAATCTCTTTTGCCAATGAAGACCCAATTTTGCCTCCACCCACTATCATAACTCTTGAATAATCATCCTCTATATCTCTAAACTCGTTAACAATTTGATCAACATTTGACTCTGAGGATATAAAATAAATTTCATCCTTTGCTTTTACTTTAGTATCCCCCGATGGAATAAAAGGCTTACCATCTCTATAGATAGATGCAACAAATGCATCTGTTTCAGGGATATCGTCTTTAAACTCTTTAAGCTCTCTCCCAACAAGCTTTCCTTTTTTCTTGGCTTTAACACATACCAGGCTTACACTGCCATCAGCAAATTTTTCAATTTGCTCTGTCCCAGGATGAATGATTAATTCTTTAAGGTGATTCATTACTTCGTTTTCAGGACTAATAACCATATCAATCACATTTTCCCCAAATATATCAAGATTGTCTGTGTAAGCGCCTTCGCTCAGCCTGCAGATTGTTTTCTTAACATTAAATTCTTTTTTAGCAATTTGGCATGCAATTATATTAACCTCGTCATTAGAAGTAACAGCTATAACTGTGGTTGACTCATCAGCGCCAGATTTTTTTATAGAAAGAGGGTGGGCAGCATGACCTTCAACAGTCATTATGTCTAACTTTTCATCTAAAGAAGAAAGGATGCTTTTATTTTGATCAACTATAGAAACATCATAATCATTATGAACCAATGCCCTGGCAAGACTTCCACCAACTCTACCAGCACCCAGTATTAGCACTTTCATATTGTGTAAATTAAACCTCTTTCATTAGAATTAAAAGACTTATCTTAAAAATAAATTTTATTTAAAAAAAGATACATATGAATTAAAAACATCTAAAGATGATATTTTGTTCTTATTTGGGAACTGTAAGTAAGTAATTACTACCATTTTATCTCTTGTATTTATGTATAATCCTGATTTATCAACCCTATTTATTATTCCAGGCAAATCATTACTCTTTTTATCAGATATATAAATTTCATGTATTTTAATCATAGTATCTTTATATTTAAAACTAAGGCCAGGCCATTCAATAAGAGCCTTAAATTTATTAATAATATTGACGCCATAATCATCAAAATTTATTAGTGAATCCTCCTTTGAGATTTTTTCACAATATGTTGCAAGGCTATTATTTTGTTTTGTAAAAGAAACGCTGCCCTCTTTTATATTAATTAATACATCGTGTATTTTTTTAATAGAAATGTTTGTTAGCTTTTCCTCTAATGTTATCTTGTTATCATCAGAGCCAATATTTAATTTGTGCATTGAAACTATCTTTCCTTCATCTAAACCCTCAGACATTTCCATGAATGTCACCCCTGTTTCTATGTCGCCATTAATGAGAGAGGACTGTATTGGGGAAGCGCCTCTATATTTGGGTAAAAGAGAGAAGTGAATGTTTAATGATGCTATTTTTGGCAACTCTAACATCCACTTTGGCATAAGTTTCCCGTATGCAACTACAAGAAGATAATCTATCTCTAACAGGTTGATTTGTTCTACAAAAACAGGATTATTTAGTTTATTGGGTTTAAATATCTTCAAACCTGCCCTCTTAGACACTTTTGACACCTCAGATTCGTATAAATCTTTGCCCCTTTTGCTCCGACTGTCAGGCTTTGTAATAACACCTTTTATGTTGATTGATGGATTATTAATTAGATGTTTTAAAATTCTTGATGAGCTTAATGGCGTTCCTGCAAATATAATATTCATAAATTCGTTTAAAATCTTTTATTTTCTTTTAAAATCTTTTAAAAGTTTAGTTTTTATCCTGTCTCTTTTTAAGGAGCTTAAGTAGTCAACCATTAATTTTCCATCTAAATGGTCAATTTCATGTTGTATGCAGACAGTAAGAAGACCTTCTGGTGAATCCGCATGTTCCTTACCATTAATATCTTGCCACTTAAGATAGATTTTATCTGGTCTTGCAATTGTTTCATTAAAACCTGGTATAGAAAGACATCCTTCTTCAAATTCAAAAAGCTCATGAATTTCTGCAACGTCATAAGTTGGATTAATAAACACTCTAGGCTCATTTCGCTCTTCTGATAAATCCATAACAATTAGCCTTATATGCCTATCGACCTGCGTTGCAGCCAAGCCAATGCCATTTGCATCATACATTGTCTTTAACATATCATCAGCAAGGATTTTTAGACTTTTGTCGAATTTAGTAACTTTTTCAGCAACTTTACGCAACCTAGGGTCTGGAAATATTAAAATTTTCAAATTTTTAGCCATATGCCATGTTTTTTATTATAATTCCATGATTATAATCTAGTTAATAATTTAAGAGTAAAATAATGTCAAATGAAAAAACACAAGTAGCTATAATTATGGGTTCTGATTCAGATTTACCGGTTGTAAAGGCAATTTTCCCAATTTTGGACTCATTTGAAGTCAAATATACTAAAAATGTTATGTCTGCTCACCGAACGCCTCATGATGTAATGAATTTAATCAAAAGTTCAGAAGAAAACGGATGTAAGGTATTTATAGCGGCTGCTGGCATGGCTGCACATTTAGCTGGAGCAGTTGCAGCACACTCAACCAAACCAGTAATTGGTATTCCTATAGAATCCGGAGGCATGGGTGGTATTGACTCATTGCTTTCTACCGCAATGATGCCGCCAGGCGTACCTGTTGCAACAGTTGCTGTTGGTAAAAGCGGAGCAAAAAATAGTGCTATTCTTGCTGTTCAAATTCTTGCAACTAGTGATGATGGCCTTGCTCAAAAACTTGTTGAGTATAAAGATAATATGAGGTCTGAAGTTTTAGAAAAAGATAAAAAGCTTAACTCATAATTGAATACTAAATCATTAGACAAAAACTCTTCAGCTGAGTGGCTTAAATCTGGAAAAATTCTTATACACCCAACAGAATCTATTTGGGGGTTTGGCTGTGATGCTTTTAACCCAAATGCTGTAAAGAAGATTTTTGATATCAAAAAAAGAGATATAAAGAAGAGTTTTATTCTATTGGCCAGATCAATAGACTCAATCGATAATAGTCTATGCTCTTTATCAAAAGAGGATAAAGAATACTTATCTAGATATTGGCCAGGCCCATATACATTTTTAATAAAATATAAAGACAATATTCCTGAGCATTTAAAGAACGATAGCTATAAATTAGCTGTGAGAGTAAGTAACCACTTACCTATAAAGATATTATTAGAAAGATTTAGAGGCTTAATGGTTTCTACCTCAGCTAATATTTCTGGCAAAAAAAACATGAACAATATTAACAAGATTTTAAATTTTTTTGAATATGAGGACCTTGCATACTATGATGAAGGGCTTGGAACTAACAAGAGTCCTTCACAGATTATTGATTTGGAAACAAAGTCTATAATCCGACCATAAAATATGATTAATGAATTAGAATTAAAATTTAAGAAAATGCAGTCCTTGGTTAGGACAGGGTTTGATAAATTAGAGACTTCTAAAGATGCAAATATTTCTGATGATTTATGGCAAAGGCCAGAGGGTGGAGGCGGAAGAACTTATGTTATTGCTAATGGACATTTTTTTGATAATTGCGCAATAAACTTTTCTTCCATTTCTGGGAATGATTTGCCAGATTCTGCTCTTGCAAAATCACTTAAAAAAGAAGCTAAACACGGATACCGTGCAATGGGGATATCTGTTATTTCACACCCAGTTAACCCCCACATCCCTTCAAGCCACATGAATGTTAGGCTATTCGGCATTTTAGGTAAAAACAAAGAAATAAATGACTGGTGGATAGGCGGAGGATATGATTTAACCCCCTATATGCCATATGAAGAAGATATAATAGAGTGGCATAAATCTGCTAAAGATCTTTTAAGTCGATTCAGCCCTAACTTTTACAAAGAATTTTCAAGGAATTGTAATAATTACTTCAATATTCCACATAGAAGCGAAAGAAGGGGTGTTGGAGGGATTTTTTTTGATAATTTAACCCATTTTAATGACATAGATGAAGGAATATCATTTCTTAAAGAGGTAACAGGCTCTTATATTGAATCATATATAAATATTGCTCAAAAAAGAAAAAAAATAGTTTTTACCGATTTCGAAAAAGAATTTCAGCTACTGAGGAGGGGCAGATATGCTGAATTTAATCTTGTCTACGACAGAGGGACTTCATTTGGTCTTCAATCAAACGGGAGAATCGAATCAATATTGGCCTCTCTGCCATCAAATGTAAAATGGTCTTATAAGAAAACAAATGAGTACAAAGACCTTGAGGCGCCATTATTAAAAGCAATTAACAGAGACTGGAATGTCTAAGAAATTCAAATTAGGTGTATTAGGTAACCCCATTGAACATTCTTTATCCCCATTTATTCATTCAAGATTTGCAAGGAATGAGAATATTAATATTGAATATTTACCATTCAAAGTAAATGATTCTGATTTTGAATTATTTATTAAAGAATTTTTCTTAGACAATGCTTCAAAGGGCTTGAATGTAACACTACCACATAAAAATAAAGCTGCAGATCTTAAAGGCATCATTTCCAGTGAGGCTAAATATATAAGCGCAGTAAATACTATTGCTTCAGATAAAAAGAACCTATTTCTCTATTCAACAGACGGAATAGGCTTTATTTCTGATATGGAAAAAAATAAGAGTTTTAGTTTTGTTAATAAAAACATATTGTTGATAGGCGCTGGAGCTGCCGCAGAAAGTATTTTATATAGGATTGCGAAGGAGCAGGTATTTCAAATTTCTATTATGAACAGAACCAAAGGCAAGGCAGATCGATTGATAAGGAAATATTCAAATATGGCACTCATCAATAATGACCTAGATAAAGAAAAGCCATACGACCTTATAATAAACTGCTCTTCAGCTGGGCTAACTGGAGAATTTAAGCCTATTGAAAACATCTTAATAAATAACAATACGTATTTTTATGATTTAAATTATTCACTTGTTAAAACACCCTTCTGTAGATGGGCATTAAATAAATCAGATAAGGTTTTTGATGGAATGGGCATGTTAGTTTTTCAAGCCGCCCATTCTTTTAACAAATGGTTTTCAGTATTTCCAGAAACTCAAAGTGTGATAAATGATTTAGAGGCAATGAGGGAATGAAGAAATTTGTGAAATTTATAGCCGGAGCAGTTTGCCCAAACTGTAAGAGTATAGACACTATTGCAATTAATGCCGATGATGATGAAATTTGCTGTGTAAAATGTGATTTTATTGAAAATAGGCCTAAAGAAGAAAAAATAAAAAATGACAAAGGAATATCTGTAATTAATTTAGATGATTATAAGAAAAAGCATGATAAAAATTGATAGAAATTAGCATTACAAAGATATATGATACATCACGAAAAAAAGCTTTTTTTACTTGGTTGTGGTTATATAAATAGCTTATAATACACTATAAGCATTTTTTATTATTAAGAGCACACTTACATAGGGCAGATAATGTTTTTTAAATTTTTTGGAAATCTAAACAAGAATACGTTTTCTCTATTCACGATAGCCCTCGCGCCAGCTATAAATGCTGATTGGTTTGCTCTTAACATGACAAGAGGAATTACTGATATAAGCAATGAAGTTTTTGAATTGCATATGCTTATTTTTTGGATATGTGTTGCAATAGGCGTCGCCGTCTTTAGTGTAATGTTTTACTCTATGTGGGCCCATACTAAAAAGAAAAATCCGGTTCCTGCAAAATTTCATGAAAGCCATAAGTTAGAAATAGCATGGACGATTATTCCATTTCTAATCTTAATAGCCATGGCAGTGCCAGCCTCAAAGACGCTAGTTAAAATTTATGATGATGAGGCTGGAGATATTAACATTCAAGTAACAGGCTATCAGTGGAAATGGCAATATAGATATTTAGAAGATGATGTAAGTTTTTTCTCAAACCTATCCACAGATCTTGACGAGATATACAACCTTGTTCCAAAAGGAGAAAACTACCTTCAAGAGGTTGATGAAATGGTTGTTATCCCCGCAGGGAAGAAAGTTAGATTCCTTATAACAGCAAACGATGTTATTCATTCATGGTGGATGCCAGCATTTGCAATTAAACAAGACGCAATTCCTGGTTTTGTTAATACTGCTTGGACGGTCGTTGATAAGCCAGGAATTTATAGAGGAAAATGTACAGAGCTTTGCGGAAAGAATCATGGATTTATGCCAATAGTGGTAAAGGTTGTCGAACAAGCAGAGTATGACCTCTGGGTTGATAATAAAAAACAAGAAGCTATTAAATTAGCAGAGCTGACCACTAAAGACTGGACTACTGAGGAGTTAATGGAGAGAGGCCAGGCTGTATATGAAGTTAATTGTGTTGCTTGCCATCAAACCGCAGGCCAAGGAATTAGTGGAATATTTCCAGCACTTGTTGGAAGTGATATAGCCCTAAATGATAAGGATAGACATATAGAAATACTAATGGAAGGGGTTCAAGGCGCTGCTATGAACTCATTTGACTATTTGTCTGAAGTTGAATTGGCAGCCGTGATCACATACACAAGGCAAGCATGGGGAAATGCTGAAAAAGGCGATGGTGAAATCGTTGTGCCTAAAGATATCGTAGATTACAAAGAGCCTAAAATATAATAGGAATATATTATGAGCGCAGTAATAGAAAATCATCATGATGATCATCATCACGGACCGGCTAAAGGCATAACAAGATGGCTTTATACTACAAACCATAAAGATATAGGAACATTATATTTATGGTTTAGTTTCGCCATGTTCTTAATTGGCGGAGCCATGGCTATGGTTATTAGGGCAGAGC
>CEUA01234541.1_pt1 | contig 12642 bp, 5 predicted proteins | sample 361541 | NCBI WGS metagenome assembly CEUA01 (sample SAMEA2623079, study PRJEB7988) | marine metagenome | isolation source: saline water (ENVO:00002010), including
CGTCTAGACGGTGGGAAAGACCACAAACAAATTGATCAACAATTTCACGTGAGAAAATAAACAATACATTTATTTAAGTAACAATGGCTCAACAACAATCAGATGCCTCTGCCTCCCTTACAAGGGCGGGGCAATCTAATGCAACCGGCAACGAAAGGGCCCTATATCTCAAGCTCTTTTCAGGCGAGATGTTTAAAGGGTTCCAGCACAACGCCATCGCTCGTGACCTAGTCATGAAGCGTACGTTGAAGAACGGCAAATCTTTACAGTTCATTTATACGGGGCACACCAAAGCTGAGTACCATACTCCAGGAAATTCCATTCTTGGTAACAGTGATGGTGCACCGCCAGTAGCTGAGAAGACTATCACCTGTGATGATCTCCTCATTTCTAGCGCCTTCGTATACGAACTCGATGAGACACTTGCTCACTATGAGCTTCGCGGAGAAATCTCCAAGAAGATCGGGTATGCTCTTGCAGAAAAGTATGACCGTTTGATCTTCCGTGCTGTAACACAAGCTGCACGTAAGGCTAGCCCTATCACTAAAGCTGGTTTTGTAGAACCAGGCGGAACACAGATCCGTGTTGGTAGTGCTAATACCCCAGCTCAATCAGAAGCATTTAATGCTGATAACTTAATTGCTGCATTCTATGATGCTGCTGCTGCCCTCGATGAGAAGGGTGTAAGTTCTGATGGACGTTGTGGTGTACTAAACCCACGTCAGTACTACGAACTAATCCAGAAAGTCGGAGACGGTGGACTGGTTAACCGTGACGTACAGGGTAAAGCACTTCAAAGCGGCCAGGGTGTTATCGAGATCGCCGGCATTAAAATCTACAAGTCGATGAACATCCCATTCTTCGATAGGTATGGTGTTAAGTACGGTATCACTGATGGACCTGCTGATCCTGGTAATACTGGATCATTCGTGAACCCACAGATTGAATCCGCTAAGACTACTGATGGTGGTATTAACACCGAATCAGGTTATGGTCAAGGTGCTCAGCAATCTGATGGCACCGCCACTGGTGGAGATGGTAACTTCAACCACTCCTGCGGCTTGATCTTCCAGAAAGAAGCTGCTGGTGTTGTCGAAGCGATCGGCCCACAAGTACAAGTTACTAGTGGAGACATCAGCGTAGTTTATCAGGGTGACGTAATCCTTGGCCGTCTGGCTATGGGTGCTGATTACCTGAATCCTGCTGCTGCTGTTGAACTGTTTGCAGGTAATGCAACAGGCAACTCTGCTTGGTAATTTTATTACATTATACATGGGGACCTTCGGGTCCCTTTTTTTTATTTATTTATTATGCCTTTTCCTACCACTAACGCTACAGAAGAACTACCCGCTATTAATGAAGTCCTGGCGTCAGTTGGTCAGGCTCCTGTCACCACGCTCGATCAAACCAACCCGGACGTTGCGATTGTATACAACACACTACTTACAGTGTCACGAGAAGTACAGGCAGAAGGTTGGACATTTAACAAAGAGTTCGATGTACCTAAAACTACAGATGAAAACAAAGAATTCAAAATACCAAACAATTATCTACAAGTCGATTTAACTCATAACAGTACTAACTATAATAAACATGTAGTTAGACGTAGAAAACCTGGAGAAGAAAGTACTAAACTATACGACGCATATAACCATACATATGAGATAACATCTGAAGCATCTGGAGATATTAGATTAGACATCACCTTCCACTATGATTGGATCGACTTACCTATACCTATACAAGATTACATTGTAGCTAGAACAGCTGCAGTTGTATCCAGTAGAATTGTAGGTGATACAGATCAGTATCAAATACTTCAAAATAAAGAAGTACAAGCTAGAGCTACCGCCTTAGAGTATGAAACCAATCAAGGAGATTATACCTTTTTCGGTCATCCTGAAGGCCAGAACTACTACAACAGCTATCAACCTTATCAAGCACTTTATAGATAATGGCAGCAGTAACGCAAATGATACCTACTTACTTAGGCGGTATCTCAAAACAGATAGACAGTAAAAAGAAACCAGGTCAAGTTAGGGAATGTTTGAACGCTTACCCTGACCCTACATTAGGACTAATTAAAAGACCTGGTACTAAATATATTAAGACACTAGCTACTACAGCGCTGGCTGATGCTAAGTGGTTTTACATACACAGAGATGGTGATGAGCAGTATATAGGACGTATTAGTAAAGGTACTCCAGGAAACATAGAAATATGGAACGCTCTCACAGGTGCTGAATGTACGGTAAATGATCATACATTCACTATGGCAGTGGATGATCCTGCCACCGTTTACAACTTAACAGTCACCTCACAAACCACAACAGATTGGGAGATTGACAGTGGTGGAGTTGCAGGTGATAGAACTGGTACAATTTTTGTCACGACCGATGACCCTACACTGGCAATTAATATAGGAGATTCGATTCATTTTACCAACAACACTGGTGCAGAGCCATTTTGGATAAAGACTGTAGAAGGACCTGGTACAGTTAATCCAGTACCTGAAGAATGGCTAGAGGGATCAAATGGGATAACGACTGGTACACTTGTTTTTACTCCTAGAGCTGCAGGTACTTATTATTACAACCACCAGACCAATGTCGGAATGGGTGGTATTATTAACGTAACAGGTGAGGGGTATAGTAAAAGGAATGTACCTATATATGCTGGAGCTGGTCAAGGTACTACTGGTACCGGAATGACAGTTAACATTGTTTCAACACATGGTAAGATTACAGATGTATACACATGTACACCTGGCTCCGGTTATCTCGTTAATGACACCTTAAAGGTATTAGCAGCTGATGCTGGTGTACCGGAAGATGTAACTTTTACTATTACCGCTATAGGTACTCATTACTTACAAGCATCAGGAAGTACAGCAGATAATCCTCAACAAAACTACGATGTACTAACAGTACAAGATACTACAATAATAACTAATAAGACAACACTAATAAAACCTGAAGATCCACAAGCTTACACCGCTAATAAAAAAGCAACTGTACGATTAAAGCAGGTTAGATACGGTTCAAAGTATAATGTTAAAATAAACGGTAGTGAAACGGTAGACATCATTACCATCATGTCGGACCCGGCAAACGCCAACTCAGTGTTGAATTCAGATGATATACTTGATCAGCTAATAACAAATATCGGCACCCTCGGCATAGCAGGAATGAACGTACAGAGACTACCATCTTCTCTAGAGTTAAATTGTTCATCTCCTTTCACTATTGAAGCTGTTGATGATGCTGGCCAAGAGCACTTAGAAACATTTCAAGAACAGGTGAATCTAATTTCCGATCTACCTAACCAATGCGCTCATGGTAGATTAATTAAAGTCATTAATACAGAGAAGACTGACGAGGCTGCTTATTGGGCTAAGTTTAAAACAGAGCCTGATACTAATGGAGTACATCCAGCTACTGGTCCTGGATTCTGGGAAGAGGCCGTAGATCCTAATGTATCTACTGGACTACTTAATAGTACAATGCCTCATGAACTATTTAACCCATCAGCAAATGTATTCGACTACCAGGGTATCAATTGGAAAGATAGGTTAGTAGGTGATGATACAACTAATGAACATCCTTCATTCTGTAATACTGTTGAACCAACAACCATTCAACAATGCTTTCTATATAATACAAGGTTAGGTTTTCTAACTAAGGATAATGTATCACTCAGCCAAGCGCAGGATTATTATAACTTTTACTTCACTACAGCTTTAACTAGTTTACCTTCAGACCCTATCGATCTAAGCTGTTCTAGTGTTAGGCCAGCAGTACTACATGGTGTAGTGCCTACTGCACAAGGTTTAGTACTTTTTAGTAAGAATCAACAGTTCATAATGTTTGCAGCTGATGGACCTCTTACACCAGCTACAGCAATCATTCGTTCTATCTCTAACTATGAGATGGATACAAAGATAGATCCTGTAGACGTTGGAACTAACATAAACTTTGTCAGTAAGACACCTAGTTACTCACGTATCTTCGGTATGCAGACACGGGGGTATGAAGAGAGCCCAATCATTCAAGATATTAGTAGGGCTGTAACACAGTGGATTCCTGAAGCTATTGATTCTATGTTATCTAGCCCACAGAACTCACTAACTGGAGTTTACGGTAAAACATTAGATAAACTTTATTTATATAGAGTTTATGCTTTAGGTAAGGAAGAGTTAATGCAATCCTGGTTTGAATGGAAACTACCAGGAAAAATACAATACTGCATAATCGACAACGATACTATGTGGACAGTTGTATTAAACGATACAAGGACGATTCTACTAAAATCTAGTATCAGTAAATCTACAACAGAAGATGTTATTGTTACTGATAGTGGGTTACAGGTTAATCCACATATGGATATGTTTAATGCTGCTAGTTCAGTTAGATATAAAGATGTAAAGGAGATTATATCGGTTGGAGCATCACAAGCACAACCTGGTTACACATCTATACCTCCAGTAAGTATATCACCACCAAATGATCCTGATGGAGTAACGGCTACAGCAGTCGCTGTGCTTGGACCTCCTCCATACACTACTGGAAATGCAGTGCTGGATTCACGCTGCCCTGTGACAGGTTTCACTATTACCAATCCAGGTAGCGGTTATACGGGAACACCTGTTGTTACTGTTGGTACTGAATGGCAGACAAATACAGCATATAACGTCGGTGATCAAGTAAGGGCCGGCCCCAGCCCCACCCAAGGCCACATGATATACACATGTCATAATGCGGGCACCTCAGGTCCTGATAAACCTGTCCACACTGCCATGACGACCGTGGTCAATGATAACATCGCAACCGGGCTCGGAGTTGATTGGATGGCTATGGGTTTTTATGCGTTCAACTACGCGACCATAAATGAATATGACGGCTCAAGATGTTATCTACCTTATACAGATATAGAAGAACTCAACCCTGTTATAGTACTTAAAGGTTCTGGTGTAACTGAATCAGGTTTTACAATTAAGCCTTTTAGAGAAGTTGATGAGAATGGAGATGTATTCCTAGGAGTACCTAGACTGAACTTCTCTGACCAGGCTTCAGATGTTTATGTCGGCTATGAATATAACTATGATGTAGAGCTACCTAAGACGTACTTCAAACTACAAGATGAGACTGTTGACTATGCGGCTAATTTAACTATTGCACGTATGAAGTTTGCAGTAGGGTTATCTAGTGGTGTTGGGTTTAAACTTAAGAGTAAAGGTTACAGAGGAGAATCTTACTCATTCTCAGGAACCGCTAATTTACCAACAGATACAGAGGCTACACACACTACCTTCACTGTACCATTCCCACTAAAAGAGGAAAACGGTGTAGTAGTTAAAGTAGATAATGCGAAACAACTTGCTAGCACCGCTTACTCATTTACAACTGATAGTAATAATAACGGTGTAGTTACTTTTAAATCCGGTTACGTGCCTACAGGTCATACACCTAAACACTTAAATGGCGCGTCTGGATATGAAGGCCATGATAATATCAGTGGCGGCGTTGTAGTTGGATCATTAAATGTACCTACTCTAACAAACAGTATTGAAGGAACTGGGATGACAGTTGATACTTTAGTCGATTCAAGTACTGGAGAAGTTACAGAAGTAAAAGTTGCAGATCAAGGATCTGGGTATAGACCGAATGATGTAATGACAGTTACTGGAGGACATATAAATGCATTTACTTACGACTGGGATCCTCCCAGCCCTTTTTATAACTGGAATACCACTGGCAATTTCGGCGGTAACCCGTACACTATCGTAGAAGATTGTGATACCTCAAACCTTTCATGCAATAAATATACTACTACCTCAGTTAACGGTAAAGGAGCTGAATTTTTAGTAACAATCACAGCTGGTTCAGGGGTTGTACAAAGTGTCAGCCTAGTAAAGAGAGGTAGGGGTTTTGTAGTAGGTGATACAATTACTATAAATGGGTATGACTTAGGGTACGCTAAATATGGATTAAGTGGAAGTAATCCTAATGACATCATAATAACAGTTACACAGGTTAATCCAGATGCTACATTCGTAATCGATACCTTACCTGCAGATATAACTATAACTACAGACACTTGGTATGATGTACAACCAGTGCAAGAGGCTAACCAATACTTAGCAGACGATGTACCGTTAGTAGAGGAGAATATGTTTACTATCCCCATACACCAACGTACAGATAATTTTAACTTACGAGTTTTCAGTAACTCACCATTTCCAGTATCACTTAACTCAATGATGTGGGAAGGAAACTATTCACGTTATTATAGGAGGACTTAAGATATGGCATGGGGAGCGGTAATAGCCGGAGTAGGAGCAGTTGTAGGTGCTATTGGTCAAAACCAGCAGCGAAATGCAGCTCAAAAAAATGCTAATAAGCAGTCCAAACATGCTAAAGAGATGGCTGAATGGAGCTGGAAGGAGACTAAAAGAAAGGAATCCTATGCTCAATATCAGTTAGATCTTAACAGATTAAATGAAGAAAATGTAAGAATCCTCACTGATCAATCTGCACTTGATAAGTATGAGAGGGCCTTATATATCAGAGATTATGATTATAGAAGTAAGGTAGAAGCTTATAATGCCTCTGAAGCTCAGTATGCTAAGCAGCTGGACTACAACAGAATGGGATCTCAGCTTGCTAAAGATGAGCAACGCTTATGGCTGGAAGAGCAGCATAAGATGTTACAATTCCAGTATGAAGACATTGCTTTAAATGAAGCAAAATCGAGAGATGGTTTCGATATCAACAGACATGGTCTTACACTAGAGCATAGAGGTAAACGTGCTGAAGCTTCTATTAAATCCGTAGAAGCTTGGCTGAAAGGTTTAGATGCTAACGCTAAAGCTAGGGTAATAGGTCAATCTGGTAGAACAAGACGGAAGAACTTACAGAGTGTTGCTATGTCATCTGGTATGACTCAAGCATTCTTAAATGATATGGTTACTAGATCTGATCAAGCATTTGCAGTACAGCAGCAGAAGAACTATAATACGTATATAGAGTCTCGTAGACAAGCTGAATTGGATAAGAGGAAGACAGCAGCTTCTTGGGAAAGCGCTGTGGCACAGAATAAGGCTAAACTTCTTAGAATTGAATACGATCAGTATGGAGCAGATATGGCAGCAGATAGTAGGCGTATAGCACGTCCACCAAACTACAGAGATCTACCACCGATTACTGCACCTTACTTCGCACCTCAAACACACATCCCAGATATATACAAGAGCACTAAACCACCTGGTCCTGTAGGAGCACCTAACTTAACAGCAGGATCTGGTCTGATGATGGCAGGCTCATTTATAAATGCGGCAGCAGGTGTAGCAGCAGCTTATGATCCTGGTGGTGCACATAATCCACATAAACAGCAAGGATAATAACTAAATCCACCCACCCAACACAAACATACCATTATTAAATAAATGGCACAATACCGTTCGTACGCGAGCCCAGGTCAATTTGTTGGAGGAATTAAGGTCCCGGATAAGGCTACGGCCAAAAGACAAGAGGACAAAGAATTCGTCCAAGAATTAAAGCAACAAGATAAAGATTTAAGTGAACGTGATGCAACACTATTAGCAGCTTTAAAGAGAAAGTATGAGAAAGAATCATCAGCTAGAAACTTAGTAGAAAAAACTAGGCGTGAAGGTGTTGCAGCGGAAAAAGCTCAGCGGGAGAAAAACGCTAAGTTGGAAGCTGATTTCGCTGAAATGGAGATGAAAGCCAATGCCCAAGTTTGGGAAACTATGGCTGAGTTGATACCTTCTATAGGTAATAACATTATACAAGCGAAAGAGAATAGGAAGAAATATAATGCAGACCAAGCTTATGCTGCTTTAGATAGAGCTGGGATGGATACTGAACAGTGGAAAGAGTTTGAAAGTATAACACTTACATCAGATCAGTTCTCCAGTGGTAAGCAGGGTTGGTTAGTTTACCTTAGAGACGTTGAGGAGATCAAGTACCCTCAGTATCTGGACATGATGAATGGGGTCGGGGGTTGGGGACTCGGCACAAAACGCGGCAAGTTAGTCCATTTAGCCAGAAACTTCCCTGCATGGTTAATTGCTAATGGTAATAACCCTCTTGACGATCATGGTACGACTCTAAATCAAGCTTTAACTTCTACAGAAATCACTGATAACAAAGGTCGATCAGGTCTAGTTGAAGCTGAGATAGCTAGATATAAAAGGGAGGTACTTGGCGATTTTAACAAAGCCTTCATCAATGACACGGTTCCAGATCTTGAGGGTGAATTCAACCGATTACGTAATCAGGCTGCTAAAGTAGGCCTTAAACAGAGTGAAGAGTTAGGGAATGAGCTGGATGAACAGGCGGTATTTGGCGACATGAATGCTGGAGCAGTCCCAAGAAAATACGCATCAATTACGGATCCCATCGCTCAGTTTGCTTACCTTAGACTTGTACATGAAAAGGCAGGGGTTCTACTGGAAGCTGGTAAGATTACAGAAGAGCAGATGGGGCAACTCTTTAGTATGCCTGTATATACTAAAGCTAAGCCTGGCGTTCCTCAATCTCTGGAAAAGGCGTTCCCTGGTAGATATAATGAGTTAATGAATGCCATTACTGCTCGCCAAAAGAGTCTAAATGAAAGGTACCGTGTGCAAGATACGGAACAGAAATATGAAGATAATGCACTATTAGAGGCAAAGTTGGAGTACATTGGCAGTTTACCTCTAGATCAGCAGGCCGAAGCAATTGAAAAAGAGCTTATGGATCCTAATAACCCACAAGCTGTAAAAGCTGGTCTTAATACCTTCGTAAATAACGGCGAGACAATTAGGAATGATGTGCAAATACGACAGCTGCAGAGACTGGAGGCTGCTGGTATCCCTTTCACCAGGGAGATGGCTGAACGGATGAATTTGAAAGGGAAAGCAGCTCGATACGGGGCAGATCTTCTTAAAAGAAATCTACCTTCAGTTGAGTTCGAGAAAACAGCTAAAAGCTCAATACGTAATTGGGTTAATAGAGCCACAGGAAGGGAAAGTGAGTTTGATAATGGACACGATCAGTCGCCAGAGTTACAACGGAAAATGCTGCGTGACTATAGAGAAAGGCGCCAGGCATATATCAAAACAGGTAATTTAGGGCCAGAAGCAGCTCATCAGAAAGCTTTAGAAGATCTACAGGAATCCTTTAAAGCTGGTATAGATGAAGATAAACCTGCACCAAACGATCATCCTTACAAATTCAGACCGGATCCAAACAACCCACTTGCAGGTAAGTTTATAAATATATCTGGGTCTGGGTATAATGTTGAAAGGACACCTCTTAAATCAATCGCCAAACTTCATGATAAGCATGGAGATAATCTTGATAAAGTTCCTAATACCATATTCACTAACACTGACGAAATGTCAAGAACGTGGATACATTCAAAGACAGTAACTCAGAAGGATTGGAATAGGGCTATCGCAGTTTCAGAAGCAACTGGTACTGAAACGGATACCCATGTAACCGTCATGTTAAACCAATGGAAAGCTAATATGGATCAAGCACCACCAGCATGGCTTGTTAAAGCTGAGGAAGCACATAAACAAGCACTAAACTTAGGAGTAAGTAAGAGTACACTTAATAAAACCAGATTACCTGGTGAAGATCCAGAAATACTTAGACTGCGGGCGTTTAGTGATATTGAATCATCTTCCCTCCCAACCTATACAGGAGACCGTGATGGATATGACTTAGGAACTGATGTATCGTTACCTGAAGGCACTCCTATCACATTACCAGTAGATGTAACAATCGGACAGTCTGTAGACGGATTTCCACACGCTCACACCGAACCTCCAGGTACTAAGTCATTTGGTCATTCTATCGGTAACTTAATAACAGATCCAGATGAAAATGGTGCGAAAGTAGCACTAATGTTTGGACATTTACAAGACGTATCACCTTTAGCTGCTTACCCAGTTGGCACAAGAATACCAGCTGGAACTATTATTGGTTATTCAGGAAACACTGGTAGTACTTCCCCTGGTGGCCCTGGACTGAGTGTTCTAACTGCACACGGCACTATTTTAAGTGGAGCAAGGTTTACTCCAAATGATTTTATGAATAAGATTATAAAACCTATGTACAAAATGTCAACAGTAGTACAACAACAGCCTAATAAACTAGACACACCTCTAACAGTAAATGAAACATCAGTAACTGGTCCTGCCGGTACTACAGTTGATATGGTACCAGTAGGTAATGCACCACCCGTCGATGCAATACAAACAATGCTGGACTTCGGTAAGACGAAAGCTGGAAGTGATTACCTTAAGACTTTTAAAAACCATTATCAAAATCAGAAGGGGTAATTAATGACAGATTCATATAACCCTGGCTTAGAAGCACTAAGAGCCCAGGAAAATCTAATACAAGAACAGTATGATGAAGAGCTGCGTGAAGAGCAAGCAGCTGCTCAAGAAAGAAATATGCAGCAAAAGGAAGAAGCGTTAGCAGAGAACCTAGCTGAAGCTCAGGAGAATGAACCAAGTTTCGTGGTGGAAAGCATTGACAGGCAGCAAGACTCAATAGAAATGAAGCAAGCTGCTATAGCTGGTGTCGTTGATACTGCCCTTGGTCTTGGCACCATGATGGATAAGGCTAACCCATTCGGAGACCCATTAACAGCTGTAAAGAATGTATGGGATAAGGCTAACCCTATATCCGAAGAAGAACCAATGCACAAAATGGTTCGTAAGATATCTGGAGTAGCTATACCTTCATTATATGGAGGAGGCCTACTTTCAGGAGCAGTTAAATCCACAGCTATGTGGGGACAATTAGGTGGTAAAGGTAAACTACTAACTGATATTGCTTCCCACTTAAGTGCAGATCTAGCTATTACAACAGCTAGTACTTCTGCTACAGATGAAACATTAGGAACAGTACTAAATGAGAACTTTGGTTGGCATGTACCTTGGGGCACTAAATCAACAGATAGCCCTAATGTTAAGTACTGGAAGCAGATGTTCGAGACTGCGGGATTATCGGTAGCAGGAGACTTAATTGGTGTACTGTTCGGATTCGCTAAGAATACAGGTAAAGGTACTAAGTATGTATCTCAAGGATTAGAAGGGGAAGAGCTACTAGCTAAGCGAGATGTTAGAGAAGCTATTGTAACTCAAGAAGCTACGATGACTCCTGAGATGCAAGTACTTATGGATCAAGTAGAAGAGTTAGGACCTTTAGGCGAGGAATTAACATCTGAAGGTGAAGCAGTATTAGTAGATATACTTAGACAGATGAAGCAGTTAGAAGTAGATGAACTGCCGTTTAAAGAAATAGATGAGTTAATAGATACAAGGGTAAATAAGAATCTAACTGAACAACTGCAAGCAGAGGAAGGTATTCGTCGCTTAGAAGCAGATCCACAAGGTGTTAGAGGATACGATCCATTTACTCAGCAGCCGTCTTCTGCTATCAACAAAGCTATGCCTCACCCTAAAGCAGATCCTATTGAAGCTGCCGCTGATCTTGCAGAAATAAATAAGTATCCAACACTTAACCCAAGACCAGCGCCATTTGTAACTGAACACTTTCAGAAAGATTTCATGCAGGCTGCTGATGGGACTGAAAGAGCATTAGCACTGAATGATTTATTCTCTAGTATGCCTAAACAGATAGACGCTATTAGAGAAGGTAAGGTGTTATCTGCAGATGATATGAAGAAAGCAATTGATAATCTAACTTCTAACATCTTAGGTTCTGATGTAAAAAGCTTTGCTAAAGATCTCAACTCACTAAAGACAAACATCCAGAATGGTCAGAAGTTCTTAGATGACGAAAGCTTCATCGTATTATCTCAAGCATTCAGACAAGCATTTGATGATGTTTATAACCCTAATAATATAAGAGCAGCTGCAGTAATGATGCAGCAGGCAGGTCACACTGTCTCAGACGCATCTAGAGTTGCTAATAGTATGAGTGATTTCTTCGATGTATCTCGTCAAACAGAAATTGCTTTTGATAACTTAGAACTAGTAGCTACTGAACTCAGAGCTAATCAGTACATCGCTGGTTTCTCTCTAGAAGCTAAGAAACTAGTCAAGAGTACAAAGGATAACCCACGTTCTGCAATTATACTACAGGAGCACAGAGAAGCCTTTGAAGAGGGATTACGTCTCAACAAGGAGAAAGCTAGAGCTACTATCGCTACACTTAAAGATATCACTGAGAAGCACCCTCACTACCGTAAAGCGTTCACTATGGCATTTGATGCTACTAATGGTGACGTTAATACTTTATCGAAGATGTTCGCTTGGGCAGATGAGAATCTAGGTATAATTCAGAAGGGTATTTACGATAGAAACCCACATATCCCGAGTCTTATTTTAAAGGGATTAAATGGTGTTAGATACAACTCAGTGTTAAGCGGACTATCTGCTATTAGAGCAGCTTGGGGTAACGCTACTGTAATGATGACTAAACCAATATCAGTTCTAGCAGGTTCAGCCGTTTCTGGTGATTCATATCAATTTAAACGTGCTTTAGCTAGTTATGGTGGCTTCATGGAAGCTGTAACAAGAGCTAGAAAAGTAATGGCTAATGATTGGGGACTAGCTGTTAGTAACCCTCAAGAAGCTATGAGAAGAGGACGAGCAGA
>CEUA01217317.1_pt1 | contig 12637 bp, 9 predicted proteins | sample 361541 | NCBI WGS metagenome assembly CEUA01 (sample SAMEA2623079, study PRJEB7988) | marine metagenome | isolation source: saline water (ENVO:00002010), including
ATCTTTCATCGCACAGATGAAGCTCCTAACATCTTCTTTACAAGGCTATTTTTTCTTCGACTATCTAAATAAACAGCCAAAATTATAACCAGTCCTCGAGCAATATCGTGATAGAAAGATGAGACATTCAGTAATACCAATCCGTTACTAAGAACCGTTAAAATCATAATTCCGATGAGAGCACCTGCTAAGCTACCAACTCCTCCTGTTAAACTAATACCTCCAAGAATTACGGCTGCAATAACCTGTAATTCAAAGCCGAGCCCCGCATTGGGTTGTCCCGAATTTAACCGCGATGCTAAGATAAATGCACTCAAAGCCCCGAGAATTCCAGCAATGACAAAAACGACAATTCGTGTGCGATCAACGGCGAGACCTGCAAGTCTAGAAGCCTGTGGATTACCTCCTATAGCATAAAGATATCTCCCAAACGTAGAATGATGGAGTACATAGTAAAAGACAACAGAAAGGAAACAAACTATTAACACCGGTATGGGGATAGATGCAACATAACCAGTTCCAATTTCAACAAATCCAGGAACTTTTCCCTGAATCGAAACGGCTTGAGTAGTCACCATTGCTCCTCCCCGCAAAATCGCCATCATCCCCAACGTTGCAATAAGGGAGTTAATACCCGCTTTCGTCACTAATAAGCCATTAACTAAGCCAATTACAGCACCTGTTAACAAAGCTGTGAATAAAGACAAATAGATACTTTGCTGATCATTTAATACAGCAACAGCTACAATACCTGCCACAGCCTGTATAGACCCAACACTTAAATCTATTTCGCCAAGTAGAATTACCATAACCATACCAATACCAGCGATAGCAACCAGCGAGGCGTCGCGCAAGACGTTTTTGAGGTTAAGAGCTGAAAAAAATACTGGATTTAGGATAGATATAACTACACACAGAATTAAAAGCGCGAATAGCAATCCTGCCTGTTCATTCTTTCGCAATAAACTAAATATCTTCCTCATTGTAATAATACTCTAACATTATCTAATTTCATTGTGAATGGATCTGTTTTAGTATCATAAAATCGATCTACGTTTTCACGCGTTATCATTATCGTCGGGGTCTCATAATGGTCGGGCACCTTTTCATTAGAAAATAATCTGATAGAAGCATCGACCAACGACACTCCAACAAAATCGGGAAACATTGCTAACGCGGAGCGATAGGGTGTGTCATCCATTAAAGCCGTCTGCCCCACAGTACCCTCAAAACCAAATCCTATAGCTGTCAGTTTTTTTTCATTTAAATTTGCTGCCTTATACGCCGAGATCCCTCCAGAAACGGAATCATCGTTAATTCCAAATATCGCGTTAATATTTGGATTTGCAGTAAGCGCATCTTGCGCCACTTTAAAAGCTTTTTCTTTTAGACCCTGTCCGTCTACTTCTTGTATTATTTCGTAAGGAATATCGCTTTCAACTAATCCACGTTTAAAGCCCTCCACTCGTTTGCGGCAGTCATCAAAATTCGGATAACCAATAATTAGGATCTTAGGAGATATACTTTGTGAAGTTGCATATTCAGCAAACCACTTTCCAGCTTTAAAGCCACTAGCTTCATTATCTATTCCCACATAAGTGTCGCTACCAGAAACTGGATTCGACTCTGTTATCACACGAACCCCCGATTCTTTGGCTTGACTTACGATACTCCCCATAGCCTTAGCATCTACAGGAGTCAACACCAACACATCTACGCCCTGAGCTAACAAATTCTCAGCTTTTGATATTTGAGCCGCAACATCCATATTTGCGTCAGCAATGATTAATTCAACACCCATTTTCTTTGCATGTGTTTCAGCGGCTTTGCAGATATTTTGATACCACTCATGTGACATGAAGTTCACCACGTATCCAATCTTCAGAAGATCTGAATCATCTTTGGGTCCACCACACGAAGTGATAAAAAAAATAAAGAGGAAAATGTAATTTAATAATCTCATAAACGAATCTCCGACTATGATGGATGTCGCTATTCTTTTACAGCACCAGCGGTAAGACCTTGAACGAAATAACGCTGAAGCGCAATAAATAAGGCGATGGGTGGAAGGCTAAAAATAAGGGATGCTGCAAACAGTTGATCATACTTGTTTACATATTGCCCAAGAAACGCTGAACGAAGCCCTACAGCAATTGTAAGAGCCTTAGACTTAGTCAAAACAAAAGCAAAAAGAAACTCGTTCCATGATAAAAGAAATGCAAATGTACCAACAGCTATTATTGCTGGAGCGGCCAAAGGTAATATTATTCGATAAAGAAGTTGTAAACGGTTGCAACCATCTATTAATGCTGCGTGCTCCAAATCTGATGGAATAGCTCCAAAATAACCATTTAGTAGCCAGGTACAAAAGGGAATCGCGAATCCCGTATAAACTAGCACCATACCTACATGCGAATCTAGGAGTCCCAAAGACCTGATTACCTGAAAAATTGGGATAAGTATAGAGGATCCAGGCAGCATTTGCGACATTACAACAACCATGAGCAACAGAGTCGCACCTGGAAATTTGAATCTTGCAAATGCATAAGCTGCACTGATACTAAAAGACAATGCGACTAAGGCGGTCGCTAATGAAATGATGATACTATTCAAAAAATATTTTGCAAACGGACCCGCATCCCAGAGGTCTACGTATGCTTGAAAGGTCAAAACCTCAGGAATAATTTTAGGCGGAGTAGCTAAAACCTCTGACAATGGTCTCACCGATGTAGTTAAGACCCAAACCAAAGGCATCAGCAAACTAATAATAAACAAACCACCGATTCCATATGAAACGAACTTTTTTATGCGGTCTTGACTTCTAAGCAGCACGTGTGCCCTCACGATCCTTAAAGAGCATCCTAATGAAGAGGGCACTCATAATTAAAAGAAAAACAAGTAATATTAGACCGGCGGCGGCACCTCGCCCAAGCTTGAGATGTTCAAAAGCGATTCGGTAAATAGTGATGGGTATAACTTCCGTGGCTCGTGCAGGACCACCCTCTGTCATAATGAAAATAAGAGCAAAATCATTGACCATCCATATCGTAGCGAAGAGAAAAACTACACCAATAACACTTCTCAATTGGGGAAGGGTAACGTTAAAGAAACGTTGTATTACGTTCGCGCCATCAACCTGTGCCGATTCATAAAGTTCCGTTGAGACACCCTGTAAGCCGGCCAAAAGCATAATCGTTATATATGGCATAAATCGCCATACGTTAGCCGTAACAGCAGCCATCATCGCTGTATTGGGTTCAGCTAACCATGGGATAGGGGAGTCAATAAAACCAAGGGTAAGCAGGCTATAATTTATCAAACCAAAACTGTCGTGGAATAACCATCTCCACATATATCCGGTGACTACAGGCGCTATTGCCCAGGGGACTAGAAGGCATCCTGTAAATACAGGGCGGTATTTTTTAATTTCATTAAATACTAAGGCCATACCCAAGCCCAAAATAAAGGCAATTGGGAGCGACAATAGAGTAAACCTTATAGAGACTAACATGCTACTTATAAACGCTTTACTTCCAATTAGTTTCGCATAGTTGCTTAAACCTATGAAGATATCTCCCTGACCGTATCCTTTTAGCAACCTCACTTTGTGCAAGCTCATAATGAAATTGCTCAACACTGGATAAAGTATAACCACAAGCAGAACAACCAGCGCTGGCAACAAAAAATAATAAGGCGTTAATTGTTTACTTAATCTATTATTCATTTTTTTAAAATTTCTTTTTTACAAATAAGGCTTCAATATTCACTGAGAATCTCATTAACAGATTCTGCAGCTTGATCCAACGCCTCTTTGGGTGTCATCGTTCCTACTAAAGCGATATTAACAGCGTCTGCAATATGACGTTGAATTTCCGTGATACTAGGGTGTCCAGGCCATCCTACTGAATTTTTCCCCTCTTCTGCCATGACGTCCAATCCTATATAGTCAGATTCTATTCCATTTTCGTAAGCCGCTTTCTGTGTTGGAATACCACCTAAATCAGGATTAGGAGCTCTCCATACAGGGTCCTCAACGTATAACGCCTTCATGACTTCCCAGGCATATTCAGGAACAGGGGTGTATCCTGTAATAGACATCATAAACACGTCCAGAAGAGTTGCTGATGGACTATCACCTATCTTTTTCAAAGGTCGGGGAACCGGAGCCAAAGCAAGTTTATTTAAATCGAATCCATAATTTCCGCTAGTCGCATTTTGCCACCAAGGTCCCTCAATAGACAACGCTGCTTTACCAGAGGACCAGTGAGCAGCATTTTCATCAAAGCGATAAGCAGCGCTTGCAGCAGGCATAAACCCATTTTTTTTCAAATTCACAAGAAATTCCAAAGCTGCTATACCCGCTGGTCCATTAAAAGCCGACTTTGTCCAATTCTGATCAAAAACCCGACCGCCAGCTTTCATTAATAATGGCAAAAAACGATAGGCGGTATCTAAATTAACTCCACCTGGCATCGTAAAAGCATGTATCCCCCTTTCGGATAAGAAAGATCCAAGCTCTTCAAAATCTTCCCAAGTCTCTGGCACCTCCAAATTATATTCTGACAATATGCTCGTATTAATAGCCAAGATAAACGGTGCCATAGTGACGGGAATACCATAATACCTTCCATCATAATACACCTGTTCCCAAACATTATCTATGATTAGGTCTTTTATTTTGTGGAAATCTTCAAAAGAATCGAGAGGATAAAGACCTCCTAGTTGACCAAATTCAACTGAATACTTGTGGTGTACTCTAACAATATCTGGCCCGTCTCCCAATATAGTCGTACTAATCAAACTTTCACGCTGGGTTGCCCAATCACGTTGCTCCAACTCAATTTCTATATCGTCACGTGAGGCGTTAAACCCGGCAACTGCCTGCTTCGTCCAAGCTTGCATTCCCGGCAGACCACCAAATTCCCAAATAATGACTTTAACGGGTTCACCTGGGACAATACGTTCTGGTTTAGAGCAAGACAATATACCGGCTAATACAATCAGTTTCAGTGCTAATAAATACTTCATTATTGTCCCATAAAATTATTTAAACTTACCGCCAGAAAGATTAGGAAATAAAGCTATAGTCAGCAAATATTCATCAATAATATATACTAGGAAATATTCTTCATATAGACGAATATCCGATTTTTGGCTATAGTTATAACTCACAAATATCATTCCAGAAACCATGCAGAAGGATCGTTTATCGTGCCGTTATTTTATGCTCTTCTTATAAGCATTAATACTGTAGTTTATAGTCAGGCAAATATTACCATCCACGCACCATTTTTGACTGCATCACCTACAATCGACGGCGATTTATCCGAATGGCGCGATTTAGCCTATAATGATGGGGTATGGGATATCAATAGGATCAAAAATTCCACATTTTACCAATTAGACAGGGGAAACAGAAACCGACTAACCGACCACGGAGAAGACTCTACGTTAGAAGAAGACCTCCACGCGCGTTACTTCATCGCATGGGATCACAATTACCTCTATCTCGGAGCAGAAGTCCACGATAATATTCGAGACATTGAAGATCCAAATCCCGCTCCAAAAAGATGGTATTTTCGAGATGCGATCTGTTGGTTTATGGAAGCTCCGAGAGACCGAGCCAGCGAATTGTTCGGCCAAGGTGATAACGCATTCTGTTTTACCGCTTCGCCAAAAAAGAACAAAAATAATGCTTGGTGGCGCCATGGGAATTCTAAAGACACCTATATAGAGGAACCACTACAATCAGCATCCACCCATATAGTAATCGATAGGCCAGAATGGGGGGACGGTGGATTCGTACTTGAAGCCAGGGTATCGTTTGCTCAAACGTTTAAAGTAAGTGACCCACGTTGGACGCCACCAATAATTGGAGACGAATATAGCATTGAAATCGTACACACTGATCCTGATGGCGGAGACTACGGAGGACACTTTATGATTTACGGGAACGGTGATGATGACAACACATGGACACCATTGGTATTGAGTGGGCCCACTTCCAAAATTATTCGCCTGGAAGAATAACCCCAAATGGCTGAATCTTTTTTATCAACAAAAACCACGAATGGTGAAGATTTTTATCCTTCTAATGGGTTTACTCTTAAATCCATATGCTTTGGAATTTTTCAGGTTTTAGTTGTGTGCCTTGGATCACCGTATGCAATTTGGGTATTGGGGACGTCAGAAATTTCCTGGTCTTTTTTCCCAATATCTGTAGGCTTCTTTTTCGTTTGTTTGATTATTTTTAACGGTATTCTAAAATCTATTAAAACCGATTGGTCGCTTAATCCATCAGAAATTATCACAGTTTTAATTATGGGGCTTGTCACTACAGGTATCCCTATTTTTATGATGGGATTCATCCTTTCCATTCCTACAACACCGCACTATTTTGCATCGGCTGAAAATCAATGGGACACCTATGTTCTACCCAATCTACCTCATTGGCTCCTTCCTTCTAACGAGGGACTCGCAATGACGTGGTTTTTTGAAGGGTTACCCATTGGCGAACCTGTTCCTTGGTCAACGCTCTTAGCGGCTTGGGGCATGCCTATGTTTTGGTGGCTAAGTTTTATTTGGACACTATACCTCGTTTGTTTTTGTATGGTTGTCATCCTTAGGAAACAATGGGTAGAGCGTGAACGTCTGGCCTATCCTTTAATGGAAATCCCTGAAGCTCTTTTGGATAAAGAGCAAAACTTGAATCGTTTCCCTTCCATATTTTACAACCGCGTTTTTTGGCTGGGAATGTGCATACCCATAGGTATTGCCCTATGGAACATCATAGGTTTTTTCTTTCATTTCGTGCCAGAAATAGCCTGGGGACACCCAATTCAAATAGCAGAGGGGTTTCCTACGATCAGCGTTCGCTACTACTTCCCTGTTATCGGTTTTATGTATTTTGCTAATCTTAACATTACATTCAGTATTTGGTTCTTTTTTCTTTTGACCATGTTAGAAGAAGGCCTATTCAATCGTTTCGGAATCGGTGTCACGACTGGAGACACCTTTGTTTGGGGTCTTCCTTCTACTTCCTGGCAATGCTGGGGTGCCTTTGTCGTATTGGTTTTATGGAGTCTGTGGATGGCACGAGACCATTTAAAAGACGTGGTAAAGAAAGCTTGGAATCCGTCTCTACCGATCGATGATCACAAGGAACTTCTTTCGTACCGCACTTCATGTGTAGCAATGTCATTAGGATTATTTTATCTAACCGTTTGGCTATATAAGGCTGGCATGGAAATTAGTATTGCGATCTTTTTCCTCGCTGGTATTTTTATTGCCTACTTAGGAATAACTAGATTAGTAGTACAAACAGGGGTTTTTTACTTAACAACTCCAATCGTAAGTCAGGCAATGACAGTTGTAAGTTTTGGAACCGGAGCAATTTCACCAAGTGGAATCGGTGCTTTGGGTTTAAGCTATTCATTTTTTGGAGATGTCCAATCGATATTTATGCCTTCGGCAGCTCATGCCGCCCGAATGCATAGTAAATTTGCTATGAATAGAAGAGGCCTTCTTTTAGCTATAGCAGTCGCTCTTTTCATAGGCTTTTCCGCTAGTCTTGTATATGTAGTAACAATGGCATACGAGCAGGGCGCATCAAATTTTAATTCTTGGTTTTTTAGGGTTTCCTCCGGTGCTGGAGTAAGAGCCTTTGATGATGTTATTGCGAAAATAAAAACTCCCACTGAGATCGATCTTCACAAACTTAGTTTTTTTAGTATCGGCGCAACAGCTATGAGCCTTTTGACGTTCCTACAGTATCGATTTACGTGGTGGCCTCTGCACCCAGTTGGACTTGCCGTATCAGCCGTTTGGATGATCCGAAATCAAGCGGCTGCAATTTTCATTTCATGGGCTGCAAAAAGTTTAATCATGCGGTTTGGAGGAATCGAATTATACAGAAAATCCGCTCCTTTTTTTATTGGGCTAATATTAGGTCATTTTAGTGCCGTTGGTATTTCTTTTATCGTTGATATGATCTTTTTCCCAGGCAATGGACATCCGATTTTACACGGATGATTCAATCTCCATACCATGGCCTATAGCAACATATTCAGCACGCATTTCAGGCGTAATTGTGCGCCAAACTAAAAACCGTTTTCTCAAAACGTTTAAAAATCCTACATTTAAACGCTTCCAACTTGCAACATCTCCACTCAGCCTAGTAATATTAATTTCGATGCGATAAATCCCTTCGATGTCTTCAGTAGGCGACATTATTAATTCTACTCGTTGACTTACGCCCAAATCGTATGGTGAAAGCCAAGTCATTAATTCAAGTTTATAGATTTTTGAATCAAGATTTAATTCACTCGTAAGCTTAACTTCTTCTGTCATGAATTCCCCAACTGAACCTTCACCATAGGCAGAAAATATGCGATGCAGATAAGCACCACTTCCCGCCGCATCCCCGCTAGCCAAAGTGAAGGGAAAATCAAATTTCCAGTTGTCTCCATCCGGATCGGGAAAAGACCACCGGCGAGTTACATCTGGAACCGACATTGATGAAGCTTTACGTGCTGGCCATACAGTAGATAAAATTACGGTAGCCATTACTAAGAAAGTCGAGGTGATTGCCGACAAGGATGAATAGTTTAAAAACATTCCGACTAATAACTCATATTTCGTCAAAACTAAGGTCATGGTTTGCCCCACCAAATAACCTAATACAGATCCCATGATAGCAAATACAAAAGCCTCTGCCAAAAACAACGAACCGACATGGCTTGGAGCTAAGCCAACAGAGCTATAAACTCCTATTTCAGAACTGCGTTCATAAACTGAGCCCATCATCGTATTTAAGACAATCAAGGCCGCGATAGCCAACGGCACAAAGAGATTTGACATGCCGGACATAGAGGCCGATCCCATCGAGGTATAAACACTAACTTCATCACCAAAACCTACAAAAAGAGGGACGGCAACTCTAGAAACAAAACTCTCCACTAAATCAGTCAACTCTTGCAGATTTTCGAAATTAGCCAAAGAAATCGAACGTAAAGTTCCACCTAAATCAATAACCTGCTTATAAGGCATCAGAACCACATTCTGGGCCAACAAGTGGGTAAAAGTTTCAATAGCAGCCGTATCCATCAATCGCGGATCTAAACCAGCCATTTCCTCCATTTTCTTTGCTTCCGCAACAGTATCAACCGGCATCGGACTTTCGTCATCTAGATCCCTCATCCGATCTACCATTTCATTATCAACGACTCCGATAACGAGGTAGGTTTGCCCCATAATATTTACAGAAACCTCTCCAATTTCATTCTCTGAAACGGAAAGAATATCCGCAATAGATTTAGGTAGAATACATGCCATTCGATCTTCATCGGTAAACCAGCGACTTTTTTTGCCAACCAAAAGCGATTCGAACCCAATCAGAGCACCCTCGGCTTCCGTAACTCCATGCAATGCCGAAGCAAAACTTTTCTTAGTATTATCGTGTTTCTCGATGTCAATATAGGCACGCTCACCGATTACTTGCGAAGCAAACCAACTCCGAGGCAATACACTGGCAGATTTTCCAAATGCGCTGGTGGCATAGTCGAGTACTGACTGCTGTAGCCCCTTCCAACCGCGATCTCGTAATAATACCCCCTCATAAGTGGGAGAGTTACCTCTTGGTATTTGATAAAATTTCAGATAACTTTGCACCGAAGTAAATGCTTGTGTCGTAAAGGTTAATAGAGTTAATGTGACAACCGTTAAAAGGGTCCTCATTTTTCGTTTTCTAAGATTCGAAATACCGAGCGATATTGCAGCGGAAGTCGCACTTAACCTACCAATATCCGCTTCGTGAACACCTACTGTATTCCTTTTTCTTTGTGCAATCTCACGCGTAAATCTTCCAAGAATCATTACAAGAGCAGCGCTACCTATTGCAAAAATAACGAACGCTAAAAAGATAATATAAGGAGAGCTGCTCAGTTTGAATGCAGGATGAATCATATGCATAATCCCAAAAATACCCATAAAAAAGAGAGCTGAAGTAAAAAGTTGCTTCCGAACATCTGAGTGGCCAAAAAACAATCTTTCACAACAAAATGAAAACGGCAGAAGAAGTGCAAAATAAAAAATGACTCCGTACACAGTATCATCTGCCGTCGACTTTATTTCTGGATAGCCCCGACCTTCTAATCCCCAGGCCTCCCGAGTAGCAGCTTTATATCCCGTATAGTCTTCTTTTTCTAAATAATTTCCTGCCTGAAGAAGAGAAGTGCGCGCCTCTCTATGCAGACGCATAAATTCTTCGTTTTTAATACCATATTTAGCTAACTGTTTTATCCGAATATCATCTAAAACCCACATATCGCGAGCCGCTGCATATCCTGGGCGCAATATAATACCATCGTCTATTGGATATCCATCACCTAAAGCTATTTTTAATTTATCCTCATCAACTTCTTCGGGTGAAACCGGCGACAAGAGCCATGAATCTGGAGCTCCGCTAAGTAAATACCGGACACCAAAAAGGCTTGTACTCATTAAAACCTTTACTCGTGAACCAGATGGAGCATATACGACCGAAGCAAGCGTTACCTTCCCTTCCTCATTACTTTGTCGTTCTATGAAATCTGCTCCCCAAGATTGGGGAACGCCGTCTCGCTCATCCAAGACAGTCAGATGATCTAAAACGGATAGATAACGTGAATCGACTGTCTCAAAAAGACTCAAAGCACGACACTTAAAAAGAACTTGGAGCATCTCGTTTTCCCACCAACCCCAATCGTGCTCCATCGGATATGTTTCATTGCCATCTTGTCCCATGTCTGGAGCAGATACTATATTGCCCGACTCATCAATTTCGTATGCCTTTATCGTATTGGAATATCTATTTCTCATTATATCAAAACGGAACCGACCGTTTTGATCAGTTTGATCTATTATCAACGAGCGAACTCCACCCACTGAATTTCCTCCTATCTGTTGATAAGTTACAACTGCTCCATCAACAGGGGATTTTGGAACTGCAAAATTCACATCTCTATCGAACCAATAAATTGAACCTCCTAAAGAATGACCATAGTCTTCTAATTCGAGTTTGGTTGGTTTCAATAATTCTGAATCGCGGCTCCCCCATACTAACATAGTTGAGATATTTTCTATTTGAGTCTTAACATTTTGAATATTTACAAAATTAGGGGTATCTAATGGAGTATCGACAAAAGGTCGGGTGTCGTTTGGAGTAGAAAAAGTGAGTGCTTTTTTTCCCACGAACTGAACAGCTTCGCTAGCGAATGCCAAAGGAACTGGCATATAATTCTTCCAAGTTCGCTTGGCAGGAGCTAAGCCTTCGATATGACGCGTCGAATCCAAAAACACCTCTTCGACTACCGCACTCAACCGTTTAGAATAAGGCGTTAGCATATATTTTACGTAACTATCCGTCTTCCACTCCGGATTATAAAACGTCCCAGTACCAAATGCAATCGACTGCCTTGAACGACTAGAAAGATCTAACGTAAACATAAGGTCAAAGTCTATTCTTTGATCCTTGTTCATTTTTTCATCAAAGTATGAGCTACCACGGCTATGTCGATATACAAAATTATTTATCCCTGCTAATCCTTCGAAATGACCCGAAGTTGCTAAAAATAAAATACTATATCTGGGCTTTGTTTTTTGAAGGATCTCGGCAATTTCCAATAAGGCGACAATACTAACACTACTCTCCGCACCCGGACTTATCGCCGGAACTACTGAAATAGCGTCATAATATGCCTGAATAACAATAACCTGGTCTTTCCATTCTTGGACAGATTCGCGACTTTTTATGGGCATTTGTTCAGAACTACCTGGAATCCAAGCGAAGAGATTTTCGGCCTGAACTTCCTGCCAATCCATACGAGCATTCAATTCCACTTCTTCGAAACTTTTTGCTGCAGACTTTAATAATTTATTCGCACTATCTTTATCTATCCAGAATCTTGGTATATCTACAGAAACTTTAAGAAACTTATCTGAGGCCTGCTCCCGAGTAACTCCTCCATTGTCAAAGAAAATAATCGCCACAGCACCAAGCGAAGCGGCATTCAAATAGTTTTGTCCACTATCGAAATCAAGCAGTATTACACAACCTTCAATCGGATGCCCATCTAAGTCTTTAAGTGATCCCTTTCCTCCGTATATTATAGATCCCTTGACACCTTCTTCCGGTAAGGCCGACGTCCGGACTCCATTTGGCCATAGACTATAAATCGGAAATTTTTCATTCGTACTGGATACCTTTAATGTTCCACCCTTATCGATAGGCACCGTAACGTTAAACGATTCACGTTTTATATCTTTCAGACCTATTCTTTCAAAATTATCAACAATATAATCTGCTGCTGTCTCTGCTCCTTCATATCCGGTAACTCGAGATCCCATAGTCGAGAATTTGTAAATTTTTTCAGCTATACTACTCGAATCTATCTCAGATGCGATCTTTCTTAATAGTACAGCTTCACTATGACTGATTAATTTTCCTGCTTTAGGAGGAGTCGCTCTCCATCCCAAAAAGTCATTGACAATTTGGTTGATTTGGACAGGATTTCCAAACAAAAGCAACAACGGGATAGCTGATGCTATTATAAACAGAACAGGTCTCATATAAAATTTCATGCCCTTCGGTCCTCAACTA
>CEUA01035369.1_pt1 | contig 12619 bp, 13 predicted proteins | sample 361541 | NCBI WGS metagenome assembly CEUA01 (sample SAMEA2623079, study PRJEB7988) | marine metagenome | isolation source: saline water (ENVO:00002010), including
CATTACAAATTCATATTTATTTTTAATTATTGGATTGATTAAAAGATTCATTTCCTCTGGATAATCAGAGTAGTCACCATCTAAAAAAACAAGAATATTAGGAGGGTTTGATTTTAAAAATTCTATTGCTTTAATACATGCGTAACCATAACCTTTTTTTGACTCAAACAATACTAATGCACCTTTTGATTTTGCTATTTCAGAAGTTTTATCAGCTGAACCATTGTCAACAACAATTATTTCATTTACATACTTAGGAATCGAACTAATTACCTTTGAAATTGACTTTTCTTCATTTAAAGCTGGAATTATTACTGATATTTTATTCAATACTATTATTTATATAATTGATAACAGGTTTTTATGATGAAGTATTGTATTCAAGTTGTTGTTGAGGAACTATATATTCATCAAAATAATAGCTTGAAAATTCATCTAATGTCCAAAAAAGAGCAATTGCAATTATTGTAGAAATTATGGCAAATAAGACTTTATTAATTTTCTTTTCTTTAGCAGAATTTAAAGAACAATTTTCTTTTTTATTAAATTTAATTATTCCGATAATTATGACCAAAAATGCAAAAAACCTTAATGTTATGGCACCAATTCCAATCGATCCATCTTCTTTGTAAAAAAAGTCAGCAAAAGAAATAGCATAAATTCCACTAATTAATCCAAATTGAAATAATATTACAGGAGCAATACAACAAAAAATTCCAGTAAATGCTGCGCTAAAACTATATTTTAAAAAATGAGCTAATTTCCACATATATTAATTTGATTCAGCAAATTTAAAAAATACTTAATTTAAATTTTTGTTTGATAAGTTAATTGTTAAGAGACCAATCATATTCTAGGTATTTTACCTTAGGATTAATTAATTCTATTCCAGAATATTTAGAAATAAAACTTATTTTTTCTTTTTTTGTTCCAAAGTCTTTACTGAACCATAAGAAAATTCTTGATAAATAAATTTCATTATTTTTTATAATATTCTTTTTGGGATTACATAAAAATGCTTTTGTAACCTCTTTTAGTTGTTTTTCTAATTTTCTTCCATTGTAAGACTCATTTAAAAGTTTTGGACAAGATATTGATGCACAATTTATTGCAAAATGAATTCTAGGTTCACTCATTTTTCTTAATATTTTATGTTCGATATCTCCTAATGAATATTTCTTTTTATATAATTTTTTACCCCATCGATTTTTAATTTCCTTAATACTTTTAACTGGAAAATAATCAAGTATAAGGTCTACTGTTATTGCATTGTAGGTGTTTATCCAATATGCTAATTTATCATTTTTATTCCATGAGTTTTTTGGAGAATTTTCCTCTAAAGTTTTTATATATTTTTTTAATTGATCTTGTTCTTTTTTCCAATCATTATAATTAACATTTCCATTTTCAGAAACATATTTACTTAACATCTTGTTCCATCTATAATTGATGTTTTTTTGAGAATTAACTGTATTAATAAATAAAAAAATTAATGAAAAAATTATAGAGAAATTATATTTTTTTTTGACTTTCATTTAAAATTATTATTGTAAATCTCAAAAAGTGAAGGATTTGTGATTAAATCCTCAAAAGTATCAATATCATTTAATTCTGGAAGTATATAAGGTTCATGTTCTAAGAGTTTTAAAGTTTCTGTTAGAACACTTTGAGTTCCCCATTTTATTCCTTCAAATATTTTTGGCATATTTTTATTTAAACCTAATAAGTAGTATCCCCCATCAATTGATGGACCAATCACGACTTTATTTTTATTTAATTCTAAAAAACCTTTATTAATAATTTCTTCATTTAGATCCCATAAATCAGAACCAATAATTATTATTTTTTTATATCCTTTTTCAAAACCCCAATTAAAAGCATTAGAAATTTTTTCACCTAAATTTTTCCCTATTTGAATTTTATTCCATTTTGAAAAATTTTTAAAAGGATTTTTTGAAATTATAGAATTATAATGAAATACAGCAATATCAGTTTTTATGTTTTTTAAAACAAGTACAGTTTTTTTAAGTATTTGATTATAAACCCAAATACTTTTATTTTTACCAATTGAAGTTTTTAATCTTGTTTTCACTGGATATTTACTTGAATCTTTGATAAAAACCATCAGTAGTTGATTCATTTTTAACTTATTTCTTTGTTATTTTTTCAATAAATTTTTCAATATTATTTATCCCCTCCTTTTTTACAAACTCAATAAATGCAGACCCAATTATCGCTCCACTTGAATATTTAATTGCATTATTGTAAGTCTCAAAATTGCTAATACCAAAACCAATTAATTGAGGGGTTTTTAAATTTAATGATGATATTCTTTTAAAATAGTTTAATTGAGATTGATCAATTGTACCTTTTGCTCCGGTTATACTAGAATTACTAACCATATATATGAACCCTTTTGAAATATCATCAATTAATTTAATTCTTTTTTCACTTGTTTGAGGTGTAATTAAAAACATGTTATGTAGATTATGTTTTTTAAATATTTTTTCATATTTATTTGTATATACATCAATAGGAAGGTCAGGAATTATCAAACCATCGATTCCAACTTTATTAGCATAATAACAGAAACTATCTACTCCATACTGAAGTATTGGATTAAAATATCCCATAATAACAAGGGGAACATAAATTTCATTTCTAACATTTTTTAGTTGATCAAATAATTTTTCACTATTCATTCCATTATTTAGAGCAATTTTAGAACTTTCTTGAATGGTAGGACCATCAGCAAGCGGATCACTAAAAGGAAGTCCAATTTCAATTATATCTACTCCCGCTTCTTGCAATTTTTTTAAAATTGGAATAGTGTCATTTAGATTAGGATATCCTGCAGTAAAATATATAGAAAGTAGTTTTTCTTTTGTTAAAAAAATTTGATTAATTCGATTCATCAGATTTTAAAATAATTAATATAGGTATCTAAATCCTTATCACCTCTTCCAGAACAATTAAAAACTATTATATCACTTGGTTTAAAATTCATAGTATCTAAAACTGAAAATGCATGTGCAGTTTCAATTGCAGGTATTATACCTTCCATTTGAGACAAAGTAAGACCCCAACTCATAGCCTCATCATCTGTTACAGATACAAACTCTGCACGTTTTGATCTGTAAAGATTAGCATGCATTGGACCAATACCAGGATAATCCAATCCCGCTGAAATTGAATAGGGTTCAGTAATTTGACCATCCTTATTTTGCATTAGAAGGGTTTTACTGCCATGTATAATACCTTCCTTTCCAAGTATTGAAGTTGCTGCACTTTCACCAGTGCTAATTCCTTTTCCAGCTGCTTCAACTGCAATAATTTTTACATTTTTATTTTCAAGATAATTATAATATAAACCTGCAGCATTACTTCCTCCACCTACACATGCAATTAAATAATCTGGATAATCTCTATTTTCTGTATTTAAAAGTTGTGTTTTAATTTCATCACTAATTACGGATTGAAATCTTGCAACCATATCCGGGTATGGATGAGGACCAACAACAGAACCAATAATGTAATGAGTATCTATAGGATTATTTATCCAATCCCTTATAGCTTCATTTGTTGCATCCTTTAAAGTTCTACTTCCTGATTTTGCAGATTTAACTTCTGAACCTAACATTTTCATTCTAGCAACATTTGGAGCTTGTCTTTTTATATCGACTTCTCCCATATAAATAACACATTTAATTCCCATAAGAGCACAGACAGTTGCAGTTGCAACTCCATGTTGTCCAGCTCCAGTTTCAGCAATAATTCTATTTTTTCCTAACCTTTTTGCTAAAAGTATTTGCCCAATTGTATTATTGATTTTATGAGCTCCTGTATGACATAAATCTTCTCTTTTTAAATAGATTTTAGTGTTATATTTATTAGAAAGTCTTTTAGCAAAATACAACGGTGTAGGTCGACCAACATATTTTTTAAGTAATAAATTAAAATCTTTTTTGAATTGAGATTCTGATATAATTTTTAAATAATTTTCTTTTAATTCATTTATGTTTGGATATAACATTTCAGGAATATACGCTCCTCCAAAATCTCCATAATATCCATTTTTATCTACATTATATTTCATTAAAATAATTTTAATTTAAATTCTTTTAAAAGTTCAATATTTTTATTACCGGGACTTATTTCAAATTTACTATTTACATCAATAGCATGAATAGGAAGATCAGTTTTTATAATTTTTTTAATTTCAGAAATATCCTCTATACCTATACCTCCACTTAAAATAAAAGGTTTTGAAAAAGTATAGCTTTTTAGTAATTTCCAATCAAATTTGATATTATTTCCTCCTGGTAATTTACCTTTAGTATCAAATAAAAAATAATCACAAACATTTTCATATATTTTAAGTTTATTAAAATTAAAATCTTTATCTACTGAAAAAGCTTTTATGCATTCAACTCCAAGATTTTTAATTTTTTCACAAAATGAAGGACTTTCATTTCCGTGAAGTTGAATTACGCTAAGTTTATGATTTTTTATCTGTTTTTTTATTTCATTTAATGATTCATTAACAAAAATTCCAGTTAAGTTTATTCTCTTGTTTATCAGAGGAATTTTTTTATTAAAATATCGTGGAGATTTTTTCCAAAAAATAAAACCCAAGTAATCAGGATTTAACTTTGAAGCTTTTATAATATTTTCAGAAATTAACATTCCACAAATTTTTAATTTCATTCTTCTATATTTTTAATAAAATTTTTTAATTCAATGCCTGGGGAATTAGATTTCATAAAGTTTTCTCCAATTAAAAAACCTTTAAACCCATATGATTTCAAAATCTTAATGTCCTTAATTGATTTTATTCCACTTTCAGAAATTTTCAGATAGTTGTCAGGAATTTTACTAGATAATTTTTTGCTTATATCTAAGCTAACATCAAAAGTTTTTAAGTCTCTATTGTTAACACCTATAAAATCAATATTTTTCACAAGTGATTTATTTAGGTCTTCTTCGTTGTGAGTTTCAATTAAAACTTCTAAATCTAAATTTTTAGCAATTGATGAAAACTCAATTATTTCTTTTTTACTAAGGATAGATGCAATTAATAAAATAATATCAGCTCCAAAAGCTTTTGACTCATGAACTTGGTATTTGTCAATTATAAATTCTTTTCTTAAAAGAGGTAGATTTGAATTACTCCTAGCTTGAATCAAATCTTCTAATGAACCTCCAAAATATTTAATATCAGTTAAAATAGACATACCACAAGCGCCATTTTTTTCATAACTTTTAGTAACCTCATAAATCGATAAATCTAAATTTATATTTTTTTTGGAGGGAGATCTTCTTTTAAATTCAGCTATAATTCCTGACTTACTGCAATTAAGATTTGATTTTAGTGATATAGTATTTCTTTTATAAAGAGGACACTTCTTGATCAAATCCAATGAAAATAATTCTTTTTTGTTTTTGACTTCAATTTTTTTGTCTTTTACTATTTTTTTAAGAATATTATCCATTTTTAGATATTTCAACTAATTTTTCAAAAGCTACTTTTGCTTTTCCTGAATTTAAAGATTCTTTAGCTTTTTCAAAGCCTTCTTTTGGAGTTAAATTTTCTACTGTACAAATTGCCATACCTGCATTGGCGCAAACAACATTGATTTGTGCAGAACTCCCTTTTCCATTTAGCACATTTAAAAATATTTTTGCTGATGATTTTATATCATTTCCTCCAATTATTTGATTTGAGTTTACTTTATTTACGCCAAAGTCAATAGGACTTATTAATAGTTCTTTGTCTTTTTGAATAACTTTTGTTTGATTAGTTAGAGAAATTTCATCATAGCCATCTAAAGAGTAAAGTATGGTGTAATTTTGATTTGTTTTTTGAAATAAATAACCGTAAAGTCTAGCTATCTCCAAATTAAATACTCCAGTTAATTGATACTTTGGAGATGAGGGATTTACAAGGGGACCTAAAATATTAAAAAAAGTTTTTAAACCTAATTCTTTTCTAATTGGAGCAACATTTTTCATCGCAGGATGGAACAATGGAGCATGTAAAAAACAAATTCCAGATTTTTCAATTGTTTTTTTTATAAAACTTTCATTATTTGAAAATTTCACACCAAGAAATTCAAGAACATTACTAGAACCACAGCCAGATGAAACACCATAATTTCCGTGCTTCGATACTTTTATTCCAGAACCAGCTACTATAAAAGATGACAGCGTTGATATATTAAAAGTGTCTTTTCCGTCACCTCCAGTTCCACAAAGATCTATTGTTTCATAATCAGATAAATCTACTGAGATACATAATTCAAGTAGAGCTAGTCGAAACCCTTCTAATTCATTTAAACTAATTGAACGCATCATATATATAGTTAAAAATGAAGATATAAGACTATGATTATGTTTACCTTTAGCAATTTCGGTTAGAATTTCATATGCTTCATTTTTATTAAGTTGCTCGTGCTGAATTAATCTATTTATAATGCTTTTCATAACAGTTAATTATTAATCCAATTACTTAAAATCTTTTTTCCAAAAGGAGTTAAAATGGACTCTGGATGAAATTGAACACCTCTAATATTAAATTGTTTGTGTCTAATTGACATTATCTGATTATTTTGATCAACAGAAGTAATTTCTAAACAATTAGGTATAGACTTATCTATTATCCATGAGTGATATCTTCCAACAAGGAAACTTTTTGGAAGACCTTCAAATAAAAGATCATTTGTTAAAATATTTAATTTAGTATCCACTCCATGATAAACTTTGTCAAGATTAATTAGACTAGCCCCAAAAACTTCACCAATGGCTTGATGTCCTAAACAAACCCCTAGAATTTTGTGAGTTGATTTGTATTTTTCTATTACAGATTTCATTAGACCAGCTTCATCAGGAATACCAGGACCTGGAGATAAAACAATATGATTAAAATTTTTTATTTCATCTATATTGAATTCATCATTTCTTTTTACAATTGTTTTGCAGTTTAACTCATGAAAATAATGTGCTAAATTGTATGTAAAAGAATCATAATTGTCTATGATAAAAATTTTTTTCATAATTATTTATAATTTTTCTGCAAAAATTAAAGCCTTATTTAAGGCACCTAGTTTGTTATAAACCTCCTGTAATTCTTTTTCAGGAATTGAATCTGATACAATCCCAGCTCCAGCCTGGTAATATAAATTTTTGTCTTTACTTAAAAAAGATCTAATTATAATTGCATGATTAAAATTTCCATAAAAGTCCATATAACCAACAGCTCCACCATAGAAGTTTCTGGCTGTTTTTTCGTATAAATCAATTAATTCTAAAGCCTTATGTTTTGGAGCACCACTTAGTGTTCCAGCAGGAAATGTGTCTGCAACGACTTGAAATGTTTTAGAATTTTTATTTATTTTTCCTGTTACTTTAGAAACTAAGTGAATTACATGAGAAAAAAATTGTATTTCTCTGTTTTTTTCTACTACTACATTGGTTCCATTTCTACTTAAATCATTTCTTGCTAAATCAACCAACATAACATGTTCACTATTCTCTTTTGGGTCTCTTGAAAGCTTAATTGCAGCTTCTTTATCTTTTTTATCATCTCCAGTTCTTTTAAACGTACCAGCAATAGGATGGATTTCAGCTTTATTATTTTTTATAATTAATTGAGCTTCTGGAGAACTTCCAAAAATTTTAAAATTCCCATAATCAAAAAAGAATAAATATGGCGAGGGATTTATAGATCTTAAAGCTCGGTAAACATTAAATTCATCCCCTGTAAAACTTTGAGAAAATCTTCTTGACAAAACTATTTGAAAGACATCTCCTCTGAAACAATGTTTTTTTCCTTTTTCAACAAAATCTATAAATTCTTTATCTGTAAGATTAGATAATTCTTTACCTCTTTTTTTAAAATCATATTTTGTTATTTTTTCTGTTTTTAAAATTTTTTCAATTTGATTTAAATTATCATCATTTTTGAAATTATGTGAAAATATATAGGCTTCATGGCTAAAGAGACTGATAGCAATTATGTTTTTGTAAACAGCATAATATATGTCGGGAATTTCAAGATTTTTTTTCTTTTTATTTAATTTAATTTTTTCAAAATAGGAAACAGCTTCATGAGCTATATATCCAAAAAGTCCATTAGTAATGAATTTATAGTTATATTTTTTGCAATCAAATTTTTTTGAGAAGGATTCAATTTCCCTTGGGACTTCATCATTATTTAAATTTTTTTTAATGATATTTTCCCCATCTGGATAAGTGATTTTCAGATCATTATTTTTAACGCTTATTGTTGAAATTGGATTACAACATATATATGAATAATTATTAGTTCTACCATCATAATCACTACTTTCGAGCAAAATACTGTTAGGAAAAATATCTCTAAGCTTTAGATAAGCACTAACAGGTGTTAATGTATCAGCTATTAACTTTTTATGGGTTGAATTTAATTTATATTTTTTCATTTTTTATAAAAAAAAAAGGCTTGTCGTGAAGACAGGCCCTTAATAAAAGAATTGGTTCACGAATAATTCAAATTATTCTGTTCCACCAATTAATATTATTAACAAAATTTTTCATTGTTTGCAAATATAGCACAAAAATTAATATTTAAAATTTCAGAAAAAAGTATTTATTCAAATACAAGACTTACCTCTAATTTTATATCGTCATAAATTAATTTATCACCAAGGTTTTGAAAAAAATTACCTGATCTGAATTTTACATCATATTTTGTTCTATCAAAAACTAAATTAGATTTAGCTATTTTTCCGTTTAATTCCATTGTAAAAGTAATAGGGTGTGATATACCTTTTATAGTTAAATCACCGCTAATTACTTGAACTCCATTAACTGGATCGTTACTTTTTAGGATTTTTAGATAAGCATAATTAAATTTACTAACGCTAAAAAAATCATCTGATTTTAGATGACCTTCTAAACTGTTTTTTCCTCTTCCAGTTAAGTCCTCTACATTAAGGCTAGTCATATCTACTATAAAATTTCCAGAAATAATTTTATCTGAAACTTTTCCAGTTCCAGTTAAAACAATATTTCCTTCCTTAAATTTTAATGATCCATAATGTTGTTTTCCAGTTATTTCATCTCCATACCATTTAACATTACTTTTATTGATATCAATAGGTATGGATGAAGTTTGAGAATAAGTTGAATTAGAAATTAAGAATAAAAATGAGATAAGAATGAGTTTGTTCATTATTTTAAAAATTTACAATTTATTATGCAATAATATATTTTTTTTTTAAATATTAAAAAATTGAATTTGTAAAGTTATATCTTTAATTAAATTTGAAAAATGAATTTAAGTCAAAATGATTGGTTAAAAAGTAAAGACAGTGATTCTAAGAGTATAACAGTTGATGTTAGAACTCAAGAAGAATATGAAGAAGGCCATATAAATAAATCAATTCTTATAGATATTAATCAACCCAATCTATTTATGGAATCTATTTCAAGACTTAACAAAAAAAAGTCTTATTATGTTTATTGTAGAACTGGTATAAGAAGTGAAATGGCTTGTAGTTTAATGAATCAAAATGGTCTTAATGCATTTAATTTAATTGGAGGTATTGTTGAGTGGAAAGGTGAAATTAAAAAAATATAAATATTTTGGATAGAATAAGATTCTTTTTTGAAAAACATGGATTTTCAGTTTGCTCCACCTTAGCTAATTTTTTAGGAATTAAAGTCAAAAATGTAAGATTGTTTTTTATTTATGCTTCTTTTACTACTATAATTGGAGGTTTTATAATGTATTTAACGATAGGTTTTTTATTTAAATTAAGAGGAATGATATATAGAAAAAGAACTTCTGTATTTGATCTTTAATGTCATTTATTAAAATAAATTTAATCTTTGTCTTTAATAATTTTTTTTTCACTTTCTTTTTTTGATATTGCAGCCATTAACATATAATTATAATGAATTATAAAATCAAAAAATTCAATTTAATTTTTGTAATCTTTTTTTTATTAAATAGTTTTAATTTGAATTCACAAGAAAAAGGGTTAGATGATAAAATAAATGAAGCATTTACTCCCATTGCTAATTGGTGGGAATCAATTATTTTGCATAATTTTCCAGGTACCGAAATACCCACTATTATTTTTCTTTTGGTTGGGGGAGCATTATTTTTTACAATTTATTTTGGTTTTGTAAATGTTAGACATTTTAGTACCGCAATAAATACTGTTCGAGGTAAATATGATTCTTTTGATAAAGAAAAATCAAAGAAAAATAGTCAAAAATTTAATGATAGTGAACAAGGCGAGGTTAGTCATTTCCAAGCTTTAGCTACAGCTGTTTCTGGTACTGTAGGTAATGGAAATATTGCTGGAGTTGCACTTGCAATTGCTGTCGGTGGACCAGGGGCAACTTTTTGGATGATACTTTGTGGCTTGTTAGGGATGTCCACAAAATTTGTTGAATGCACTCTAGGTGTAAAATATAGAGATGTAGGTGAGGATGGTACAGTTTATGGAGGACCAATGTATTATTTAACAAAAGGTTTAAAGGAAAGAGGCTTTGAAAAATTTGGAAAAATACTAGCCGTTATTTTTGCCTTATTATGTATAGGTGCATCTTTTGGAGGAGGAAATGCTGCTCAATCAAATCAGGCTGCTATGCAACTTGTTGGTTCTTTTGGAATGACTGGAGGTAGTGCAAGAACAATTATTGGAATTATCATGATGGTTATAGTTGGAATAATAATTATAGGAGGAATAAAAAGAATAGCCTCAGTAACTGAAAAGATTGTTCCTTTTATGGCTTTAATCTATGTTATCGCTTGTCTCTATATAATTGGAATAAATTTTTCTTTTATTGATGATGCATTTGGAATGATAATAAATCAGGCATTTAATCCACAAGCCGGACTAGGTGGTTTGTTAGGTGTTTTAATTACTGGTTTTAGAAGGGCTGCCTTTTCAAATGAAGCTGGAGCAGGATCTGCGTCTATTGCCCATTCAGCTGTAAAGACCAAATATGCTGCATCAGAAGGTTTAGTTGCTTTACTTGAACCATTTATAGACACTGTTGTAATTTGTACTATGACTGCTTTAGTTATTATTATTTTTAATGGTGATAATACCGTTTTTGATTATGGAGGTGTTGGAGGAGTTGTAATAATCAATGGTGTTCCTTCTGAAGGTGCAGGAATTACTGCCGCTGCATTTTCTGAATATATTTCTTTTTCAGGACCTTTTTTAACATTAGCTGTTGTTTTGTTTGCTTTATCAACCATGATTTCATGGTCCTATTATGGGCTCCAATCTTGGATGTATGTTTTTGGAAAAAGTAAAATTTCTGGTTTAATATATAAGTGTCTGTTTTTGATTTTTATAGTTATTGGTGCAGCTGGAGATATGTCATCAGTTTGGGCTTTTTCTGATGCAATGATTTTAGCTCTTGTTTTTCCAAATATGATAGGTTTGTTATTATTATATCCAAAAGTGAAAGAGGAGTTAAATAATTATTTAATTAAAATAAATAACACAAAATCCATTAATTAGAATTGAAAATACTTTTTGTAAAGATTTTTTTAGAATTATATTTGTAGAAAATAGATTATGATAGATTTAGAGATAGGTTCTAATTTGAAAATGAATGAAACTCAGAAAATGGTTTTTGATTCAGCAATAGTATTTGCAAATCAAGAAATAAAACCTTATTTCATGGATTGGGATGAAAAACAATTTTTTCCAAAAAAACTATTTAAAGATGCAGGTTCTTTAGGTTTTATGGGGATGTTAATTCCAGTTGAATATGGAGGATCAGGTATGGGTTATCATGAATATGTTGCTATGATAGAAGCTATTTCCTCAATTGATCCATCTATTGGATTGTCCTTAGCTGCTCATAATTCTTTAAGTCTTAATCATATCTATATGTTTGGAAATGAATATCAGAGGAATAAATGGCTTCCAAAAATGTGTTCTGGTGAATGGTTAGGCGCATGGGGTTTAACTGAGCAGAATACTGGTTCTGACGCAAAAAATATGGATACAGTAGCAAAAAAAGATGGTGATAATTGGATAATTAATGGAACTAAAAACTTTATAACTCATGGAAAATCATGTGATATTGCTGTAATTATAGCAAGAAATGGTTCTAAAGGAAAGAGCCATGAAATGACAACTTTTGTAATTGAGAAAGGAACTGAAGGATTCAGTTCTGGTAAAGTTGAAAATAAACTTGGAATGAGGGCATCTGAAACTGCTGAAATGGTTTTTGATAATTGTATTATTCCAGATGCTAATAGGCTCGGAAATATTGGGGATGGGTTTATTCAATCTATGAAAATTTTAGATGGGGGAAGAATATCAATTGCTGCTCTTTCTCTTGGAATTGCGCATGGAGCTTTTAAAGCAGCTTTAAAATATTCAAAAGAAAGAGAACAATTTGGAAAGCCTATTATAAATTTCCAGGGGATTTCATTTAAACTTGCTGAAATGGCTACAGAAATTGAAGCTGCAAAATTATTAACTAAAAAAGCCTCTGATATGAAAAATGAAGGAAAAAATGTTACTTCTCAAGGGGCTATGGCTAAATTGTTTGCTTCAGAAATGTGTGTTAGAGTTTCAAATGAAGCTGTTCAGATTCATGG
>CEUA01057082.1_pt1 | contig 12610 bp, 10 predicted proteins | sample 361541 | NCBI WGS metagenome assembly CEUA01 (sample SAMEA2623079, study PRJEB7988) | marine metagenome | isolation source: saline water (ENVO:00002010), including
TTCAATAAGCTTGGGTCTTCTTTTACGCAAGACGGCTAATTATACTGCAATCGGTTTGCTATGTGCTTTGGCTTTGGGTGGGATTCTGAGTCTATATCTGGTCTTGTCTGTCGATAGTAGAGAAGCGCCGCCTCCGGCTATAACACGTTTGATCATTCGTAAACCCAGATCATCAAAAGCTTTTGTTCTCAAGAAGCAACGGATTCAGCCGCGTGCCATGACCAAAAAAGTTACTGCCTTAAAGCCTAAACTTCAGTTGCCAGCTACGCAAAAACTTTCAGGGATTTCACCGTTTGGTAAGATTGCGACGTTCGACTATACTGTCACTCCAGACGTGAAATTAAATCTAAAAGCGAGTGATATAGATCTTTCTGCGGCAGTTATTTCAGGAACTAAAGAGCCAGAAAAGCGAATCGCTATGCGGGAAGAATTAATTGATCTTCAAGCACTTGATACTGGAAAGTACAAGGGACTGATAATTCAGGACCCATCTGACCGACAAAAGGTCAAAGGCTTCGTATACTTGGGAACAGCTTGGGCGAATGACCTTGAGCCCACGTTCGATAGTGCTGCTAAGGCTATACCGAATTTAGTCGATGCACTCAACAGTCAGACTGGAATTTCTGCTCAGGTCGATGCGCATTTATTTATTGATTCGCAGGAATTATTTCGTACTCCTTTTATTTATTTGACCGCGGATGAGGCTTTTGAACTTACGGAGCGTGAGATTGAGAACCTTGGCGAGTATCTCCGCCGGGGTGGTTTTGTTTTTGCTGATAATGCAAATCCTTCTGCTGAATATAGTCAAGCAGAAGCATCTTTGAGGAAAGTATTCCGAGATGCTCTTAGGGCTCAAGGAGTATTGAGACTTATACCTAATAATCATCCCATTTACCATACTTTCTACGATTTCGATGGACCGCCAGTAGGCTCAGAGCTCGAAGTTCCAGATGCTGGCGGGCAGCGCGGAATGGAAAATATAGTTATTGCACAGCCTTCGTATAATCTTGAAGGTGTTTATCTGGATGACCGCTTGGTTGCTATTTATTCAGACAAGGGTTACGTGCACACCTGGGCCCGTAATTTTGGCAATGAACCTCAATTACGTTTTGGGGTCAATGCGGTGATTTTTGCTCTAACTCAGCAGGGATCTATTGCACAGCAACAGATTGATTTCTTTAGCCAAAGAGGTGAATGAGTGTATAAGCCTACGAAATATTTTTATATAGTTTTTCTCATATTATCGAGTGGTTGCAGGAATTGGTTTGTTCCCACAGAGATGGCATATTCGAGCCATTTGCATCCAATCGTTGGGATGCAGGATGAGTCGTCTTCTGGTGGCTATTTGGTTACAGACAAATCAACGACGTACGCTCTTGAAGGCGTAAGAGTCAAGGTCGAACCATTAGATGATGATGTACTCAATGCACTTTTCCCTGAAGACTCTTCAAAGGGTCGGTTCTCTACAAACCCGTATACTTATGGAAACTGGATTGATCCACTCAAAGGATATCGACCGAAGCGATTTACCGTTTTTCGGATAACGGTCATTAATGATATCTATGCTAAAGTACTTTTAGACCCAATTAAATCTTATATTGTGACTAATAACGGAGATAAGCTTTTTGCCTATGGGATACCTGCTTTTGCTCCCTATGAAAGTTTTGAGCGTTATTATCGCGCGCTTCGAGGTCAAAGTGGCAATGAGTTTTATCGATTTGACCTACGGATGGGCAATGTTCGCAGCTCTGCTTATCTCGAAGATCAACTTGTTTTTAAAGGGGAAAGCTATAGTGGATTGATTGCTTTCAACCCACTATCTGAGAAAACTAGGGAACTCGAATTAGTTATTCGGGATTTTGTTTTAAAATTTGATGCTTCTGGTCAGCCAGTAGAATCTGTAGATATCAAGATGCAGTTTGAACACAGCGTAGATCTAAAAGTTATCGAGACTTCTCGTGATTAGCGCGATCTTAATTTTATTTTTTGTGATTGGGGGTAACCAAGGAATATCGCAGACTGTTTCTCCTGTGAGGGTTGCTGTGATGCCATTTGAAGATCGAGCGGGATTCCAGGGTAAGTGGGAACTTAGTAAAGATGTCCCTAGATTGCTTGCAGTAAATCTTAGATCCGTGGCTGGTATTGAAATCATCGAACCGAATTTGGTCGAATCAGTCGCGAGTAGAATTAGTGATACGAATCGCTCTCAAGGTTATTCAGTTTTTGATTCAGTTGCATCTGAATTAAAGGCAGATGTTTTTGTAACGGGCATAGTTGAAAAATTTGGGGTGCGTAGAGCAATGGCGGGCGATCCAAATTCAATCGGATATCGTGCGTACACCTACAGTATTGAATTAAATGAAATAGAAATTGTGCAGATTGGATCAGGGGATGTTTTGGCTACATTGTCTGTAAATAGAGATTCAGTTGATCGGCCTGTTCAATTTAACCTATTTGGTAAGCCACAGATTCAGGACCGTGAATTTAGAGAATTATTGTCGGTTTCGTTTGCATCTAAACGTTTTTTTGAGATGGCTTTTGGTACTCATGTTCAAAATGTATTTGAAGAATTAACTGTATCCATCGTCGATGAATTATTATACCGCGATCCGATAGTTCTTGGTGAATCTGCTAAAGTGTTGGCGGTCGATGGAGAAGAAGTTTTTATAGGTTTAGGTAAAGAAGATTTAGTCCAACATGGTGACACGTTGCCTTTGCTGGAATTAGGCCACCAAGTTGGAGTTGTTAGAGTAAAACAGATTTTAGGTCCGCACCTTTCACGAGCTATTGTTGTAGACTGTAGTCAGCCATTAAGGGCTGGCTTAGTAATTGGACAGCGTTTGGTCCCTGGGCAATCTAGAAATTAAACTAAAATTTGAGAATGAGGGATAGCTACTTATTCAAAAAAGGAGCAATTTTTTATGTGGGAAATAATTCAAAGCGGTGGGCCTTTAATGGTTCCGCTAATACTTTGTGCATTGTTGTCTCTTGGCTTGTCAATTGAACGGTTCCTAATTTACAACTCACTACCCGGGCCTGATCAGTCTGAGGGAGAATTAGAGCAAGTCGAAGCTGCATTACGGAGTCAGGGGCAATCAGGAGCAGTAGATATTTGTGAATCTGGTAAAGGTGTCCTTAACTATGTCTTTGCGTCTCTTTTGAAGAGATACAACACGTTAGTTATCGAGCAAGACGAATTTAAAGACACAAATGAGGAGATTGTTAAGCTGGCGGAAGGCGGAGGTGGTGGAGAAATGGGACGGTTTTTAGTTATGCAAAAGGAACTTGCAGATATGAAGGACGAGCTTGTTATGGAGACTGAAGATTCTGCGCGAACGTATCTAGGTAAACACCTGTCAGTCCTAAATACTATTGGTAATATAGCTCCTTTAATCGGACTTTTAGGAACGATTACTGGAATGATTGTTGCCTTTGAATCTATTGCGGCATCGGGAGCAGGTGATCCAAAAGTTGTTGCAGGTGGTATATCCCAGGCGTTGGTGACTACGGCAACGGGTCTGATTGTGGCTATTCCTACCATTGTTTTTTATCGGTATTTAGCTCGAAAAGCAGATCAATCTTTGGAGCGAGTGGAGATGTATGGTCACGCGTTTGCAAATGCGCTAATTATGTCAGGTCGTGTTCGTGAGAAGAATGCTTAGGAGCAAATTTAATGGCTAGACATAGAGTTCGTAGGATTCGAAGTTTTGCCGAAGATGGTGAGCCAGATATGACACCTCTAATCGACTGCGTGTTTTTGTTACTCATTTTCTTTATGGTGACAACAGTGTTTCTACAGACGAAAGGATTAGAAGTCGACATGCCTGCCGACAGTCAGGCTGAAGAGGAAAAGAAAAAGGATATTAACGTCGTAATAGATGAAGAAGGACGCATTAAGATTGGTGGACTATCGGTTGAAAAGATTATGCTAAAAACAAAATTAAAAGAAGCTGTTAAGGAGGCAAATAACGATAATATAATTATTCAAGCGGACGGTGAATGTGCTCAGAAGGATGTGGTGTTTGTTGTTGACCATGCTCGCCAAATAGGCATTGAAGGCATTGCTTTTGTTCAGGAAGAGGAGTAAATAGGACTTATTATGGCAAAGCGAAAGTCATTTGAAGAAGATCAGGGACTGAACATGACTCCCCTGATTGATTGTGTGTTTTTGTTACTAATCTTTTTTATGGTTACTACTGTATTTAAGCAGCCCTATACATTGCAGGTAGAACTACCTGAAGCAGTAAAAGCGAATCAAGTTGAAGAGAAGAAGCTTGTTGGGACAATCACTTCCGATGGACGCATGGAAATTAATCGAAGTATTGTATCCAGTAGTGACTTGGAATCGGTTTTAGTTCGAGAGAAACGTGCGACGGGCAGTTTGACACTGATACTACGAACAGATGAACATTCACGTCACAAGTACATGTTGGAGATGTTAGCTGTTGCTAAACGAGCCGGAATTGAAAAAATCGTACTGGCGACAGAAGAACAACAAATAGATGTTGCGGAATAAATTATGTCTACTAGAGTGTTTTTTGTAATTCGATTTTTGCTCTACTATGATTAGGTTCGATATCTAATATTTTTTTCCACAGTAATTTCGCGTCTAATTTTTTCCCCTCGGACTCGAGAATCTGCGCCATGCCGTCAAGAGCGCTAATATCTTCCGGGTTATCCTGGATAGCTTCAGAGAAAAATCGTTTTGCTGTTGAGATATTCCCTTTCATTGCGTAACTCATTGCCAAGTTCGTCTTAATTAACGTGTTGCCATTTTGAAGCGTCATAATATAAGAATATATTGCAATGGATCGGTCCCATTGTCTAATTGTATAATAGGCTTTACCTAGATCAATTAAGGCTGGTATATCTTTTTGGTCCAATCTACAGGCCTGTTCTAAATTTATAATCGCTAATTCCATGTTGCCATTTAGTGAATAAACTCTACCCAATCCATGATAAGCCGGTGAGAAAGTTGAATCAGATTGTAGTGCTATTTGGAAATGTTGTATGGCTAATGAATGCTGTCCTTGTTCTATATAAGCCAACGCTAATAGTGTCTGAGCTCGACTGCTATCGGGGAATATTTTAATTTTTTCCTGATATTGTTCAACTTGTTCTTGAATAGGTTTTAGGTATACAAAATTCTTTTTTGCTATTAAAGCTTCTTCGTTATTACCGAGTTGAGAAAATACGTTTGATAAGTGCAGGTGCGGTGTGGGATGCCAAGGAGCAATGATAGTAGCTCTGGTAAAAAACTTTAAAGCAATCTGTGGTTGTTTACTTCGCAGATATGCTACCCCTAGCCAATTGTTTGCTTCCCAATTTGTGGAGTCTATAGTCACAGCTTCTTGAAGAGTGGTAGTTGCATCAATTAAACGATTGGCACGGAGTTGAGCTTTCCCCAGTAACAGGTAAGCGGAAGAATTATTGGGTGAATCATTTATTGTTTTATTCAAGATCTCTATGACTTTTCCATAGGCACCAAAACCGTGAAATAATACGGTCGCCAGATTAATCTGTATTGCTGGATTTTTAGGTGCTAATTTGTTTGCGTGTTTGAGTGTAGCTCGTGCGCGTTTATATCGTCCTTCACTATAGAGTTTCTGTCCTTCCTTGGCATAATCACTTGCCTTCCAGCCACTTCTACTGACTGTCACTCGGTTTATAGGATTTTTATTTGAGGTATAAATCTTCGGGTACTTATCGGGTACGGGGATGGTTTTATGATTAATTTCGTATCTGTTAGCTATTATGGTTGCGCGTCCTTCTTCTATTTCTATATAGGTTTTTAACGGAATATTGTTGAAGGATTGATTAAGACCAGACGGCCAGGTCACCGATATTTCTCTTATCTTTTCGTTAGCCTGTAGGCCGAATACGACTCTAGGGTCATATTGTGATTGGAAACCTCTTCCCCTTTGAATTTCACGCATACGAGTTGTTTGGTTAGAGACCATTGTCACACGTGCGCCAATTGCATCTCGATTACTTTTGGTTCCCGTTAGTTTTATTCCGACCCAATTCGCAGTATTTGTAAGGTCATTACGTAATAGATCGGGGGCTTCATTGAGGTTAACAAAGAAAATATCTTGGTCACCATCATTGTCATAATCAAGCAATGCGGCTGCGCGGGTTACTTTTTTAGCTTCCCATCCGGGTGGCTGCTCTACGATGCTGTAGTAACCAGTGTCATTTCTGTATAGTAAGTTAGCTTGGGGGTATGTTAGACCATCATTTATAGTATCTAGTTGTGGATAGATGTGACCATTAGCCACAAATATGTCGAGATCTCCATCGTTGTCATAATCAAAGAAACCGGTAGACCAGCCCAAGTATGGTCTTATTATACCGCCAAGTCCTACTGCATAGGTGTTATCTAAAAATGTCCCATTCCCTTGATTTTGATACAGAGTATTCACGTCATCCGAAAAATTTGTTACATAGAAATCAATATCACCATCTTCATCATAATCTGCTGCATCAACTCCCATACCAGCTTGAGCGCGGCCATTTTCACTGTACGCTAAGCCTATCTCTATTGCTTGCTCCTCGAAATGCCAATTTCCTGTGTTATTGAATAATAAATTACGCTCCGAATCATTGGCGATATAAATATCTAAGTCTGCATCATTATCTATATCGCTAAGGACTACGCCTAATGCTGGTAAAGTGTAATTTGAAATAGTGGCGCGTTTACTAACATCCTGAAATTTGTTTTCCCCCAAATTCTTATATAGAAGGTCGGGGCTACTTTTCATTCCCTGGGGTCCACAAAAGCTTTCCAAACCTTTATAGGAACACTTTAGTTTTCCTACGGGAGGATCTACAAAGCTAAATTCTACGTAGTTAGTAACATATAGATCTAAAAGCCCATCATTATTCAGATCTCCAAAGGCTGCACTGGATCCCCAACTAGAGTCGGCAGTTCCTGAAAAACTGCTGATCTCGGTGAATGTTGCGTCACCGTTATTTAGATAAAATTGATTAGTCCCCAAATAGGTGACATATAAATCGATATCGCCATCATTGTCGGTGTCTCCAACAGCGCTACCCATTCCCCAACCCTCATAATAGAGCCCGGCTTTCCCAGTTAAATCTGAAAATGTACCATCCTGTTGGTTTATAAATAAATATTGGCTGCCTGTGGGGCTAGTAAGATTAGTTTTTGTCCCACCGATTACAAATAGATCTAAAAAACCATCACTATCCGCATCAAAAGCAGCAACGCCAGCTGACATGGTTTCACTGATATACCCTTGTTCGGGGCTTCCAGAAATATTACTTATATCTATTCCTGCCTCTTTGGTGACCTCATGAAATCTGACTTTTCCTGCATTACTCGTTCGCTTTTTATGGAAGTTCCTCTTTGAATCAATAGCCAGGTTTAGGTCTTTTTTATCGGTTTCATGGGTTACTGCATCTTCGAAGTTGGAACATGCAAAAAAACCTAAGCACAGAATGAGGTAATGGTTGATAAGTTTAACTGTGAAACGAGGAAGCTCGATGATATTTGACCCTTAGTGATAAAATTTAATCAATGTGTGAATCATTGTAGGGCGGTTTGTCTGAAAATTCTACAATACCAAAACGTTCAGGTGCGTGAAATTGAGGCTTCGGGCGAAGTGTTGCAGACCAAGTAGAATATTGGAGATTAATCTCGCCTCCAGTGCGATAAAGGTTTAGTCTCCATCGATCTCCTCTTTTAGGAGGTATATGTGGAGCAAATTCCTTGAAGTCTTCTAACGGGATAGCAATCTCAGTTGTCCATAACGTATCTACATCTGAATGATCGTTTAGAGTCCCGCGTATTTTTATAGCTACTTTAAGATCATTCGAATTCCATTTGCCATTACGGTTATTGTAAGGAGCACGGTCTAAAATTGTGCACAGGGCGTTAAATTCGTAATTAAAATAATTCTGTATGTTAGTTGTGTCCGGTGCAATAAAAATCTCGACACAGTCATCTTGAGATACGGGAGAATCTCGCTTCGAATTATAAGCAGAAATAAATTGATCATGAGCGACAAATGCAACGTACAAATAATTGCTGTCCCATATCAAACGGGCTTCTGTTAATTCCTTTTGGCCACTAGTGAACCAGGGGTATGAAAATTCGTTGATAACAGGAGCGGACTGCCAAGCTGACTCATTGAGTATGCCGTCGATTTTAATCGAATCGGCAGTAACATATATTCTGTGTTGAGGTATGGGTCGCGCATAAATTGGGTAAGGGGAAATATATAGGGGGTTTAACCAGAGTATTAAAATCCCCATATATTTAAGATAGTGAGAGAATGGGTTCTCAGTTTTAAATTGAAGTTTCATATTAACCCTTTACTGCTCCACTTGTTATACCTTTGGTGAAGAAACGTTGGGTAAAAAGGAAAAACACTATCGTCGGGAATAAGGCGATGATCGATGCTGCAGAGATGTAACGCCAATTGACACCGAAGACCCCTTGAAGACTTGCTAGTCCTAATTGCAATGTATACAAGTCTCTATTTTTTAGGACTATTAGCGGCCAGATAAAATCATTCCACTGTGCGACAAAAGTGAATGCGGCTAGAGTCGCAAGAGCTGGTTTTATTAATGGTAACATGACGTGGAAAAAGATCTGCCAGTCATTACAGCCATCAATGCGAGCGGCATATTCCAAATCCACCGGTATAGTTGTAAACGCTTGTCGTAGCAGAAATATTCCAAATGCATTTACGGCGACCGGAAGGATGACGCCTGCATATGAATCTACAAGACCTAATTTTAAGGTGACAATAAAAAGGGGTATGAGTAATACTTGAAATGGTATCATTGTGGTCGCTAAAACGCTGTATAAAACGAATTGACGTCCTGCAAAATGCATTCGAGCTAAAGCAAAACCTGTCATTGAGGAGAGTGTAAGATTGATTAAAACTGTTGAGATTGCAATAAAGAAAGTATTAAATAGATATTTTCCAAAAGGAAGTATTTCCCAGGATTTCAAAAAATTACTCCAAACAACAGGATCAGGGATCCATTGTGGAGGAAAAGCAAAAAGGTCTGCAGATTCTGATTTAAGTGCAGTGGACAGTAGCCATACGAATGGAATAAGTAGAGCGACACAGACGCCGAGCAATAATAGATATAAGATTCCGGTTTCGATTGTTTTTTTGGTCATACTGCACCTCGTTCGTTTTGATCTCCAGCGAAACGAAAATTGAGGTAAGACAGTAGTAAAATTATCAAAAGCAGAAGCAATGAGACTGCTGCAGCGTATCCAACTTCTAAATATTTGAATCCCAATGTATAGATGTAATAGGATAACAAGTTCGTTCTGTGAAACGGTCCTCCACCCGTCATAACATACACTTCCCCGAATGTCCGAAGAGCAGCAATAGTAGCCATAATACATACAACAACAGTATAAGGACGTAGGGCGGGTAATGTGACATGTCGTATTACTCGCCAAGGTCCCGCACCGTCTACTCTGGCGGCTTCTTCTAAATCTTTGGAGATTCCTTGAAGCCCTGCTAGATAGATTATCATATAGTAAGGGGAGGCCTTCCATAAGGTGACGACTGCTATTGAAAATAGTGCAATAGCAGGCTCGGATAGCCATACGCTTTGAATAGGGATGCCTATGAAATTAAAAAAAACATTGAGTACGCCGCGAGTATCGACTAACCAGGAGACACCGTCAATGCCCAAAGTTTGAAGCCCTGCATTGAGTAGTCCGTCGGCATTATAAATCCATTTCCATATTATTCCAGCAACCACAATAGATGTGACAACAGGAATGTAGTATAAAGTTCGAAAAATCCGGATACCCTTTAATGTGTTGTTGACCAATAGGGCAAGTACAAAAGAAATCACAACTATAGCCGGAACAACCATAAGGGCATAAAGGAGAGTATTTGCGAGTACGCGCCAAAAAAGTTCGTCTTCTATAGCACGACGGAAATTATCGATTCCGATATATTTGGGGGGAGAGAAAAGATTGTATTTGTGCAGGCTTAGCCAAAAAGTATCGAATAATGGATAAGCCAAAAAAATTCCAAGCAACAGTAAACCTGGAGCCATAAACCACAACGGAGTCCAACGATTATACATCATTAATTTTGCTCGCAGTTATTGATAATCTAACAGGTGATTCCATTTTCGTTCAACACGTTCTAATGCAATTTCGATGGTTTGCTTTCCTGCCATTGCTTTCGCGAACTCTTCGTAGAGTATGTCTTCCATTCTACTCCAACCTTTTACATCAGGTGGTGCCATTACGAAGGAGTTGCTAATATCTCTTGATGAAAATCGGTTGGCTTGTTCGCCTAAATTTTTCGGTGTACGTTGAAAATATGGGTCGGAGGCAGCTTCTATTGTTGAAGGTAACAGAGGTGCGTGTCGCGCAAATTCGAGCTGGTTTTCATCATTTGTCACAAATAAGGCAAAATCGGTAGCCACCTTGATATTGCTAGACGCTCTCGGTACCACAAGAGCTTGGCTACTTGCTGGCACTTGCCCCAACTTACCCCTAGGTTGTGCTGCTGGTTGAGCTTTTTTCTCAAATGATTTGTCGAAGTAACGAGTAATCCATCCTCCTGAGAAAGGTAGCATTGCAGCTCGACCTTCAACAAACCAATTTACGTCATCTCTATGTGAGGCAGCTAAGGCCTCTGGAGGTAGAGCTCCATTCTGATATGCATCGACCCATTTCTGGAAAATTGCAGCGGCTCGGGAATTATTTATTACCGTTTTCGTTTGTTGCTCATTGAATAGAGGCCAGAATCCATCAATTCGAAGAAGTGCCCACGGGGGACAACCCAACGAGGGGTGAAGGCGCCAGGATATGCCGTATTTGCCCGTCGTTGCGTAAATTTGTCTTCCCATCTCAAGCATCTCGTCAATGGATTGAGGTGGTTTTTCAGGGTCTAGGCCAGCATTTTGAAAAATTTCTTTGTTGTACCACAGCATTGAAACGCCGGTGTACCAGGGAATAACGTAATTACGCCCCTGGTATTGACCAATTCCACGCCAAAAACTTTTGATCCGTTTGTCACGCTCTGACGTCGAAACCAGCGAATCCATATCAGCCAACACACCGTATTGTAAGAATCTGGGAAGATCATATATGTTCACTACATCTGGTGGAGTTTGTCCAACGAGTGCAGCCAAAAATTTCTCGGCGACCTCTGCACCACTTACGTCAACCCATTTGATATGTACGCCGGGATGATTGGATTCATACGAATCGATCATCCCATTGACATAATCCGCAAAGGCATCTCCCAACGCTATCGTCCAAAATTCTATTTCTATGGTTTCTGTGGTCTTAGTTTGAGAGGTGTTACAACTAATTCCCAAAAAGAAAACTATGATCAAAAACCAAAATTGAAATGTCATCTAGTAATTCTCGAATTCAGGATTATTGAAGATCTTGGAAGAGTCACCGTGTTACAAAAAATGTTGTGACTATGGCGATCAATATAAATGCGGCTCTTTCGCTATGCAAACAAAACATACAAATGAGTTAGTTGCTTACAACTTAAATTTAACGTTTTTTAAGTGACAAATTTCAGTGCATTGGAAAATAATTGTATCCATGGCGTGAGTTCATCGGTCAAGTCGTCGGAAATATAAGAGAGCTGGGAAGTACGGAAGACTCGCTCTGGATGTGGCATCATTATTGTTGCTGTTCCGTCCTTTGAGCAGAAACCGGTAACTCCGCTTGTAGACCCATTCGGGTTTGCAGGATAACGTTCTGTCGATTTACCTTTGTTGTCTACGTATTTTAATGAAATTTGGTTGTTTTGGGTTAAAGTCTTCAACTCATTTTCATTCAAGACTGCACGGCCTTCTCCGTGGGCTACAGCGATTGGTAGACGAGCGCCTTCCATGTTTTTTAAGAAGATCGAATTACTTTCTATAATTTCGACTGTTGATAGGCGTGCTTCAAATTGTTCCGATTGATTTGGTGAAAAATGAGGCCAGTGTTCAGCACCCGGTATTAACATTTTTAAGTGAGACAACATTTGGCAACCGTTACAAACACCTAAAGTAAATGAATCCTTTCGTTCAAAGAATTTTTTGAATTGCTGTTTTAATATCGGACTAAAAAGGATCGAACGGGCCCAACCTGCGCCCGCACCCAACACATCCCCATAGCTGAATCCACCACAAGAGACAATTCCGGAAAAGTTGCTTAGGTCAGTAGTGTTTTTTATAAGGTCGGTCATGGTTACGTCAACAGACTGAAATCCGGCAGCGTCAAATGCTGCGGCCATTTCAACGTGTCCGTTGATACCTTGTTCTCTCAAAATAGCTACTTGAGGTTTTAGCCCCTTATTTATCATAGGAGTTTGTATCACATTTGACCATTTGAATTGAAGTCCTGGATCATCAGTATCTTGAATGGCCTGAAACTCTTGTTGGGCACAAATTGGGTTGTCTCTCTGGGCCTGCATGTGATAAGAGACCTCGGACCAGATGGATTGTAAGTATTGCACCTTAGATCGGTAGATCTCGTTAGAATTGGAAGATACAGTCAAGTCTTTTGTTGTATTTGGACGACCTATTATGTAGGAACAATCAGAGAGATTGTAAGAGTTCAAGATGTTGCGTATTTTTTGTTTTTTTT
>CEUA01043356.1_pt1 | contig 12596 bp, 9 predicted proteins | sample 361541 | NCBI WGS metagenome assembly CEUA01 (sample SAMEA2623079, study PRJEB7988) | marine metagenome | isolation source: saline water (ENVO:00002010), including
ATGCGGTTGCCGATGAACAGAAAAAATTCTATGATCCAGTCGTAAAAAAACTTGAGGGATGGACCATTAAAGTTGATCCAAAGTTGCTTCAGGATAAACATAAAATTTTTAAGTCAGATGTATTTGATTCGCTTGCTAATCATCTTCAACGTATCAAATACATTCTACCTGAAGGGCGTGTTAAGGAGTTACAGCAACTTCCTATATGGTTGGATTATCATTACGAACCACTAGGTAACATGCAGTATCATCCTGGTGAGACTTGGCTTCGAGCTAATCGGCATGACCCTAGACTTGTGAAGCATGTGCATATTCCTAGGGCTAAGGCTTTACTTAGCCGAAGCCAATGGGCTAAGCATCCATACGTGATTTTACACGAGCTAGCCCATGCTTATCATGATCAAGTTCTAGAAAAAGGATTTCAAAACAAGAAAATTCTTGATGCCTATAACAAGGTTAAAGACGAAGGGATTTATGAGAAGGTTTTACTCTACAGCGGTCGCACTGTGAAACATTATGGGCTTACTACTCAAATGGAGTATTTTGCAGAAAGCACTGAGGCTTATCTTGGGGTTAATGATTTTTATCCTTTTGTTCGAGCGGAACTCAAGGAGCATGATCCTCGTATGTTTAAACTACTTAAGAGCATATGGGGCGAAATTAAATAGTGCCCTTATCAGAGTTAAGTAATTAGGGTTTTTTAGAAGAAATATCTTTAGCCCGCTTGGTTGCCTTTCGCCTGTCGTTGGCATCAAGGATACGTTTTCGAAATCGGAGATGATTTGGTGTTACTTCAACCAGTTCGTCATTAGCAATATATTCAATCGCTCGCTCGATTGAGAATTTGATCGGCGGTGTGAGGGCAATTGACTTATCTGATCCAGACGCACGCATGTTGTCGAGGTGTTTTGCTTTAGCAGGGTTTACCGGTAAATCATCACGCCGCGGGTTTTCGCCTACCACCTGTCCGGCGTAGACTGAGTCTCCTGGAGATATAAATAGGTTTCCTCTTGCCTGAAGCATGTCGAGCGCATAAGCCATTGCATTGCCGTTTTCCATGCTTACTAGTGTGCCAGTTTGTCGGGTTACTAATTCTCCGCAATAAGGGCGGTATTCTAGGAACATGTGGCTCATAACACCGTTGCCACTTGTTAGGGTTATAAGGTCACTTTCAAATCCTATTAGTCCGCGTGTAGGTATCTCAGCCGAAACGGTTACGCCTGCAGAGTGGTGTTCAATATTAGTTATTTTTCCCAGCCTTTTACTGAGGCTCTCCATAATTGTTCCCAGTTGATCCTCAGGTGACTCAATCCAAATTTGTTCGTAAGGTTCACATTGTTTGCCGTCGATTTTTCGATACAACACTGTCGGGCGGGAAACAAGAACTTCATAACCCTCACGCCTCATAGTTTCTAGCAATACTGCAATCTGCATGCTGCCGCGAGCATCGACGAGGAATCTCGTGCTTTCCTCTGTATCATGAATGCTGATGGAGATATTTGATTTTGTCTCGCGTTCAAGTCGGGCACGAATTTCCCGTGAAGTAACTTTTTTCCCGTCTTGACCTGCTAGTGGGCCATCATTGACTGAGAACTCCATCTGTACGGTTGCTGGATCAATTTCAACGAATGGCAAAGCTTCAGCATCCTCAGACATGGCTAAAGTATCTCCAATATCTACTTCCTCAAAGCCCGCTAGACCGGCTATATCACCCGCAGTTGCTGATATGACATCGTTGGTTTGAAGTCCGGCAAATTGTTTGAGTTTGATGATTTTTGCTTTTAGTTGAGATCCATCTTTTCGAAGTACGTTTATTTGGTCGCCTTGCTTTATATCGCCAGACAGAATTCGACCTATCGCCATGCGGCCAACATATTCGTCCCAGTCTATATTACTTACAAGCATCCGGAAAGGTGCATCCTCAATAAGCGGTGGTGGGACACGAGATATTATAGCTTCAAACAAATCGTTCATATTTGTTCTAGCTCCATCGAGTTTATTATCAGCGAATCCTAGCTTCGCACTGCCATATAGAAATGGGGCATTAAACTGATCTTCATCAGCACCTAATTCTAGGAATAGTTCTAAAACTTTGTCATGTACCCATGTTGGTCTTGCGGTTTCTCGGTCGATCTTGTTAACTACACAGATTGTCTTTAAACCATGTCCAAGTGCCTTGCGTAAAACCCAGCGTGTTTGTGCTTGAGGCCCACTTACGGCGTCAGTCAATAGTAGCACTCCGTCTACCATTTTCATTACTCGTTCTACTTCAGCCCCGAAATCGGCATGGCCAGGGGTATCAACGATGTTGATTGTATAGTCCTTCCACTTGATAGCGGTATTCTTAGCCTTGATGGTTATCCCTTTTTCTCGTTCCAAGTCCATCGAGTCCATGACCCGTTCGGCTACTACCTGATTATCTCGAAAGGTGCCGCTTTGCTGCAATAACTCATCCACGAGTGTAGTTTTCCCATGGTCGACATGAGCAATTATTGCGATATTTCGAATGTGATCTGCTTTCACAAAATTTATTTTGGGATAAAAGAACAACTATCACCTCAAGCTCGTTACCAGACGTAGCAACGGCAAAAAAGTGAATTGAAGCTTCAGTGGTGTTTGTCCTAGAACTCCTCGCCCTGCAGACGAGTACAGAAACTACCGCAACTGTTCAAGTAAAGCTTTTGATTAAAGATCCAAAAAAACACGGAATGAGTGCTAGACTCGTTCCGTGTTATAAATGTTAATTTAGTTTTTCCGGAAAGGGGTAAGCTTATACCTTGAAATCACCACGGTAGCTACGAGTTAACCAAGCTGGGTCGCCTCCAGCAGCAAATGTGTTTTTCTTTGGATTCCACTTAATCTCAGTATGATTATAGTAAGTTTGGTTAAGCAAATGGCAAGCGATTGCTGTTCGTGCTCCAATGATTTCATGTGTACATGGTTTCTTTCGAGTGCGCATGGAGTTAAGGAAGTCTGGAATATGACTATTACTTCGGTATAGTTTTACTTTCGCGTCCTTAAGAAACTCAGATTCCAGTTTGTCTAGCTCTTTGGATAGATTGACATTCCGTTCGCTTTGATTGGCCTTTCCAGCGATAAATTTATCTCCAAGCCAAAGTCCAATTCTACCTCGGTGACATTCCACGCGGCCATCTGTGCCGTAGAAGCTTGATCCCATACCCGTGCCGTGCATCAGTGGCACATTGCCGTCGTAAACCAGTTGAGCACCTTTTTTTGCTTTCGGGTTTTCGGCTGGTATCGTGGCTATAGGACCACTGTCATCCATGCCTAGCCCCCAATGGACGATATCAATCATATGAGCTCCCCAGTCACAAACCATGCCGCCTCCGTACTCTTTATAGTTGCGCCAGTTTGGGAAATGTCCGTGTACACCTCTTGGACTTAGAACTGAGCTGTAACCACGCATTGGCCCAGGGCCAATCCACATGTTCCAATCAAGGCCTGGTTCCATTTTTTCGGTTGGAAGATCACAGGGAATCCCTGGAGGGCCGACGTTAACGGCGGTACTCTTGACTTTGCCGATAACACCATTGCGAACCAGTTCACAAGCTACTCGAAATACTCTTGAGGAACGTTGCATTGATCCTGTTTGTAGAATTGCTTTTTTATTATTCACAACTTTCATTACCTCAATTGACTCGTGAATGTTGTGGGTCAATGGTTTTTCGCAGTAAACATCTTTTCCAGAGTTTACAGCTTCCACAGTTTGTATTGCATGCCAGTGATCGGGTGTAGCAATGCAAACTGCGTCTATATCATTTCGCGCAATGACTTCCCGATAATCGTTGTACCCCTTGCAATTTTCGTTTTGGTAACGTTTGTGAGCTCGTTTCAAAGCAGCGTTACGACGTGAAGTATCGCAGTCTGAAACAGCAACACATTCCACATTTTTGTCAGCCATGAAGCGATTCTGTAAGCCGCCGTTTTGTTTTCCCATTCCGATAAATCCCATAGCTATCTTGTCGTTGGGCTTTATTTTTGCTGACCAAATACCAGATGGAAGGATGAATGGAGCACTGGCAACTGCGGTTGCCTCTAGGAAACGGCGTCTTGAAAAAGGATGGGACTTCATGTGGAAAAACTACCCAATTTCTATTGTTTTAAAAGCCTTATTTGGCTGATGGGCAGACCGACTATTCGGAAGAGAAAATCGATTATATATCTCGAATGGTTTAAGAATATAAATGGTACGCCCGGGAGGATTCGAACCCCCAACCTCATGGTTCGTAGCCATGCGATCTATCCAGTTGATCTACGGGCGCAACCGAAAGGTGGGGGACACTGCCAAAGCTCTTACTGCCTTGCAAGTGGTTTTTATTTTTCGTTCGGTTTTAAGCTCAAATAGGAAAGGTTTGAATTTTTCATTCGGTTCTATTTTTGCCTAAATTTTAGGGGTGAAAGGGGGGCGTTTCTGATTGTCGTTCGCCGCTAAGCACTTCCTCTATGAAAATAGTCAGGCGTTTCGTAATGCAATCAAACCATGCATTTCCTTGATCTGCACTAGCCAGTGTCGGATTTGGATCGATTTGATTTTTCACCGCTTCGAGGCGAACATTCTCTGGGAATTTAGCTAGAGCTATTGAGGTTTCAAATTCTTGAGCATGTCCGGGTAAGTCATTCGGAATTTGCTTTCCGCCTTGAAGTAGCTTGTCTGCATCGGATTGGTGCAGTGTGTCCCAGTAAGATAGGAAATGAAGATTAAGTCCTTCAAATTGACGAAGAAACTGGTCCCATGTGCCATGGATTGGTTCGATGTTTCCTCCATGTCCGTTAATCACGACGATATTCTGAAACCCTGCACGTGCCATGCTATTAATTATGTCTCCTAGTGCGGCAAGGAATGTGCTTGGGCTTAGAGTGATTGTTCCAGGATGACGCATGTGATGCTCGCTTATGCCGCACATTAATCCTTCTGCAATCAATACCCTTGGGGCTAGGCGTTTTGCAACGGTCCGAGTTATATGTTTCAGACTCTGCCAATCGTGTTCCATTGCCAAATGCTCCAAATGTTGTTCGATTGCAGCAACGGGAATGAGGCAGACGCCAAGCTCGCCGTTTTGCATCCGCTCTCGAAATTCCTTTCGCGTGAGTTTACCTAGGATGATTTCTTTTTCGACATTGCTCATGGCTTTACTTCGCTGCGTAGCTGTTTGGCAATAGAATAAGTACTTATTGCTGCCCAAACCCAAGTAAAGGCAAGCATTCCTACTCCGACTATTCCGTAAATGATCAGTGGTTTATTTTGTTCTATAAATAATTTTGAGTCGATTGGTTTTGAGGATTCTATTCCGATAGACGCAAAATTGAACAGGACGAAAAGAAGGCATATTGTGAGTATTGCCCCAACTAGTGACATTGCAGTTTGAATGAAGCCAGATAATTTTCGCCCTGCTAGAAGAGTTCCTAATCCGGGCCAAGCCAAGAGATTAATACCTGTGATACTCCAAATGTTGACTGGTTTTTTTTCACTCACGAGTTGTCGGAGAATAGATTAATCAGCGATTATGGGCGAGTGATTTTCAGTTTTTCGACGGCTTGCAATTAAGGATCTATCGTCTAGCATTCTCTCTCTGGAGCACTAATTTAGATCATGAAACAATTATCAAAGCTGTTGGTTGTAATCTTTGCCGCTGCAACATTGAGCGCTTCGGCTGCACCGAAATTGTGGTTAGATTACAAGGGTAATAAAGGCCCAGGAAAAGGTAAAAGTGTAGTACTCATATCTGGAGATGAAGAGTACCGTTCTGAAGAGGCTATGCCTATGCTTGCCGGTATTTTATCTAGGCATCATGGATTTAATTGTCGTGTTGTATTTGCGATTGATCCGAAGAGTGGACTTGTAGATCCTAATAATCGTACAAATATCCCAGGTCTTGAGGCTCTAGAGGAAGCCGATCTAATGGTTATTGGCACTCGTTTTCGTGATTTGCCCGATAATCAGATGGTTTATATTGATTCTTACCTAAAGACTGGTAAGCCAGTGATTGGTATGCGTACCGCCACTCATGCCTTCAATATTGGGGGAGGAAAGACTTATTCTCATTATAGTAATGGTTACAATGGGCCAAAAAAAGAATGGCAGGGAGGTTTCGGAAAGCTGGTTCTTGGAGATTTCTGGTTAAATCATCACGGTGGCCACAAGTCTGAAAGTACTGTAGGAATGATTGCACCTGGGGCTGAAAAACATCCTACTACTCGTGGCATTAAGAACGGTGATGTGTGGGGGCCGAGCGACGTTTATGGAGTGCGCTTGCCATTGGCAGAAGGTTCGCAGCATATTATTCTTGGGCAAGTTACAAAGCGTAAAGGACCGCGTACTGATGATCCGTTTTTCGGCATGAAGCCAACGGATGACGAGGCTGTATCTGGCAGGAAAAACGCCCCTATGATGCCTGTGACTTGGACTAAAAATTATAAGGTTCCAGGTGGTAAAAAGGGTCGTGTTTTCACAACCACAATGGGATCATCCACAGATCTTGTAGCTGAGGGTAGTCGTCGAATGATGGTAAACGGGGTTTACTGGTTGCTCGATCTTGATATTCCCAAGGGTGGTACTAAGGTGAATTTAACAGGTGCATTTGAGCCGCTTCAGTATAGCTTTCGATCTAAGGATTATTGGCCCAAGCAAAGTAAACGTCCTGCTGCTTTTCGGCTTAAGAGACAAAAAAAGAAATAGTCCTTGATGATGTTGCGATTTTTCAGACGGAGGTTTAGTCACCTCTGTCTTTTTTTATCTTCAGTGGGAGTGGCGCTGCTTTTGGGCTGTAAACCGCCCAAGGTGTCTCCGATCATATTTCGTGTAATGACTTTTAATATCCATCATGGTGAAGGGCTGGATGGTAAAGTCGATCTTGACCGCATTGCAAAAGTGATTTTAGAAGCTAATGCTGATGCAGTTGCACTGCAGGAGGTTGACCGAAATACTCGGCGAACAGGTGGTGTTGATATGGTAGAAGAATTAGGAAAACGTACTGATATGCATTTTGCCTTTGGGGCTAATCTAGATTTTCAAGGAGGGAAATATGGTACGGCAATACTTAGTAAGCATCCGATTCAGTCTTTCGAAAATCATGTGCTTAAACAGGCGCGCGATGGTGAGCCTCGTGGTGTTCTTCAGGCTGTTTTGGATGTTGGTCAAGGTCGGGTATTATTCGTTGGCACTCATCTTGATCACACTAAAGATCAGGCAGAGCGCCTTTTTAGCCAATCGCAGTTTGATGATTTGTTTGCTGAGCATAAAGATCTGCCAGTAGTTTTTTGTGGCGACTTTAATGATACTCCAGATAGTGAGCTCTATAAGCGAATGAGTGAGAAATGGATTGATGCTTGGAGTCTTGTTGGGAAAGGGGATGGTTTTACTATGACAAGCGCCAGTCCAACACGACGTATTGATTATGTTTGGGTTTCAGATAAGAAAAACTTTAAGTTGCGCTGGGTTGATGTGCCGCAGACCAAAGCTTCTGATCATCTGCCTCTCGTTGCAGAGATGGAGCTTAAACCTGTTCCTCATCCGATGGGTAATGAACAACTCGCTCTTTTAATTATCGTACTTACTTTTTTAAGTGCTATTCCAATTGGCCTTGGAATAACTATTTTTAAGGCCAATCGTCTTAATTCATCGATTAAAGAAAGCTAAGTATAATCTTAATAGAGAAATTCTGTAGCTCCGTTCTTGATAAGTAGCTCTGATACTTCATTTTCGAAATTGTTATCGGCAAGATTCAAAGGAGTTAAATTATTTTTGGTTTTTGCATTTAAATTTGCCCCTTTTTCAATGAGTAATTTGACAATTTTCATTTGTCCTTTTTCGGCAGCCCAATGCAAAGATGTATATCCGTTTTCGGGATCCCTAGTGTTTATATCAATGCCGTTTTTTAAGTATGCATTTACTGTTTCATAATCACCCTTCTTGGTGGAGGTCATGAATTCAGTTTTACGGGATTTTTTGTTTAGTTTTTTGAGTTTGTCTAGAAAATCTGATTCTAAATCTGAAGATTTAGTATACCAAATTTCTTCTTTCCATGTTCCGCTTACTATAGAGCGAGTCTTGTGGCTAAGGTAAAATATGTCGTTTGTTTCACCTAGGTAAATTGATTGTTTCATCGTTTGATTAATTCCAAGTTCATATTCTGTTTTGAAATCTGAACCAGAAACATATTTTGGTGAATTATTGCAACCGATCACAACAACTAATAGAGATAGAAGAGGAGTTGTGATTGTGGTGGGAAGTTTCTTCATAAGATTAATTGTTTGAGAAAACTAACTTGCAATTGATAACTGTCCAACACTATTTAGATTTTTTTATTAGATAGTAATTTATTATTTTGTCGATAGAAGAAGGCGTGCAAGAACAGGTGGTGATAGACTTTTAACGTTTACTTCAGTCTGGACGTTTTCGAGGTGATTGTTTTGTGGTTCGCCTATTAGATCTTTGACGTATTGAAGGTGTATATCCCTCACGGTTTTCAGACCATTGAGCAGTGATAGACTCGTGACGTTTAATTAGGAATTCCCTTAAAAGTGGCTTTCGAACTGGTCGAAAGCTGCCCTGCATTTTGTTAATGTTTGAGGCCTTAGGTGTTTGAAAATTATTCACAAATTCATAATAATTACTATACTCATCATGTTTTACTGATGTTTCAACCGATTTTCGTAATTCTGTCATATCTTTGATAATAGCTTTTTTGGAAAAATGTGTAGTTGCTAAATTTTTTATTTCATTGTCGTACAGGTTTCGAAAGGACTTTAATTTTATTAGGCGTTCAAGTAGTCGCTGTTCTCTTGGGAATGGATGTTTTATGCTAAGGTTAAATTGTTGTTCAGGGCTTCCAGCTGATCGATGACTGGCAAATGTACTGTTAACATCCCATGGTAAGAATATTAATTTACTGTCGGCTTTTGGTAAATAAATATAGTAGTTATGGCCACGTAACAAAAAACTGTCGAGATGGGATAAGATTGTGTGAGCAGCAGTAAATTTGGCTAATTGTCTAAAATCTATATAACTACTGATTTTTTTTTCAAAAATCTCATCCTCTTTTTCATTGATCAATCGAGTGAACTCGATAAACCGTTTTTTTAAGCTCGGCTTAGCATTAGATTTTGGTGTGTATATTCGTTTGTATTCTTCAAAATTTTCACCAAGGTATGGCATTGAAAGGCTTTGCTCTGGTTTGAGCAGTAAGCCTTTATCCGTTCCAAATCTTTCTCTGAGAAGTGGTGCGTTTACTTGTTCAACTACTACATACAGTCCTAGTAGTTTTTTATCGGATTGATCTGGTATTGTTAGTGTGACACGGGCAAACGTTGCTCTAGGGCTGGGCAGCTCAATCTTGCTCCAAAGTCGATAAGCTAGCGCTTCTCGAATTTGTGATGGATCGAGAATATTATTGTTAAGATTTAATTTAGTTAGGCCGAGAAATTTTTGATCTTTTATAAAACGGTTGAAGTCTATCTTAAATGATTTTTTCGGTATGTCGCGTGCGCTTGAAAAGCTTGAGTTACCTTTGTATCGTAGTCCGATATCTGCAAAATTTTGGCCGGCAATATTGATATTTGCGCGAACATAATTAAAATTCATTCCGTAGCCTTGTTTGGCTTTTGGTTGAAGCATTTTGTGCTGCTTCAGCGGCACTGTGATCTCAATGTCCCACACTTTAGTATCCTTAAAAAAAATACGTGATGTTTTTGGCGGCGAAGATTCAATGGCATTGCCGGGAACATTGTTCCAAAGAAAAATAAGTCCTACAAAAAATTTGAAATATATTTTCAAAATAAAAGTTGGCTGATGATATCTGATCAACTAATCAATTCAATTATATAACTCACTACTAATAATTATGCTATTGACCCGATATAAAAATTCAAAATAAGCAAATATTTGGAGTTAAAATGAAGTTCTGCAATTAATAATAATGCACAAAGTGTGACAGTGTATTTTAAAAAAAGAGGAACTTGCCTTGCAACCTATAGTTCCGGCAAACATTCTTCTTTTGTTATGATAATCCGTGTGCTCCTGATTGCGCTGCTCATTGTTCCAATATGCCGTTCTGCCGAGCGAACTCTTGCGGCAGTGACAGTTCATCCATTGGCAACTAAAGCTGCAGAAAATGCATTTAAAGAGGGGGGGAACGCCGTTGATGCTGCCATTGCTTCTGCGCTAACTTTGGGAGTGGTGGATGGTTTTAATTCTGGCATTGGCGGCGGTTGCTTCATGTTGATTCGTAAGCCTAATAGCGAGTTTATTGCCATAGATGGACGTGAAACTGCTCCATTCAAAGCTAGTCGTGATATGTATTTGCGTGATGGGCTTGCTAAGTCTGAGTTGAGTCAGACAGGCGCATTGGCTGTCGGCGTGCCAGGTGCATTGGCGGCGTACAATCTTGCGATTAGTAAGTATGGCAAACTTGTTCTTGCGAAACATTTAATGGACGCTGCAACAATTGCTGATGAAGGTTTTGTTCTTGATGATTCGTATTTGCGCCGACTTAACCAAGCCGCTAATAAACTGCGTCTTTTTCCAGATAGTGCAAGTATCTTTCTTGATGATAATGGAATCCCTTGGCCAAGTGGTCATCGGCTTAAGCAAACTGATTTAGCAAGATCATATCGAAACATTGCAAGTCATTCTGTTGATTGGTTTTATAAAGGTGCGTTTGCATTAAAAACTGAAAATTGGATGGCTGGAAATGGTGGTCTGATTGTCCAAGAAGACTTTATTCGTTATGAGGCAAAACGGCGTGAACCAGTTCGGACGATCTATCGTAATCATGAGATAATTGGTTATCCTCCACCAAGTTCAGGTGGGGTTCACGTAGCGCAAATTCTTAATATTCTTGAGAATTTTGATCTGTTTTCTATGGCTCCTGATTCTGCCGATTTTGTTCATGTTGTCACAGAGGCAATGCGTTTAGCGTTTGCAGATCGATCATATTGGCTTGGAGATGCCGACTTTGTTTCTGTTCCCAGAGGATTGGCATCGAAAAAATATGCTCGGATGCTCGCAAAAAAAATAAATCCTACAAAATTGACTAAGGTTGATGCTCATTCAACACCTTTGGATTCCGATACGGATTTGTTTGGTAAACATACAACTCATTTTTCAGCAGCCGATTCAGATGGTTGGTGGGTAGCTTGTACTGCGACGATCAATACGACTTTTGGTTCTGGAGTGGTTATCCCAGACACTGGCATAGTAATGAACAATGAGATGGATGATTTCTCTGCTCAACCAGGAATGCCTAATGCATTTGGCTTAGTCGGGGCAGAAGCCAATGCAGTGGCTCCTGGTAAACGCCCACTTTCCAGTATGAGTCCAACAATTGTGCTAAAGGATGGGAAGCCCATCTTTACTGTCGGTGCAGCAGGTGGGCCAACTATCATTTCACAGGCAGTGCTTGCAATTATAAATATAATTGATCATGGAATGACCCCGGATCAAGCGCTTGGGCAAGCAAGATTTCACCATCAATGGAAACCAAATCAGTTGCTTGTAGAGAAGGCACTTGGTCGAAAATGTATAGATTCATTGATTGAACGCGGGCACAAAGTTAAGATAATTGACTCCATGGGTGCGGCTCAGTCACTTGGTCAAAACGGTATGGGAGTTTTTATTGGTTCAGCTGATCCAAGGGGTCGAGGCGTTTTTTCGGTGTTTAATTAGTTCACAAATTATTGTGGATTTCTTCTGATTTAGTTATTAGTTTTTGGTGATCTTGATCCCGAAAGCGAAAGCATTTTTCTGTTTTTTTGTACTATTGTTTTTATGCTTGAATAAAGGTCGAAGTGATCTCTTCAGTGAAACGGTTTATCCAGTGCTTCGTGAAAATTGTTTCGATTGTCATGGTCCAGATAAGCGTAAAGGGGGATTGAGGCTGGATCGTCGGCGGGAGGCTATGCTTGGTGGAGATACGGGTCCGGTCATTGTGGTTGGCGATAGTTCAAAAAGTTCTCTCTATAGGCTTGTTGCTAATATTGATGATGGTAAACAGATGCCTCCTAAAGGTGATTTAATTTCGACTGAATCCATAGCTGCTATTAAAAAATGGATTGATGCTGGTGCTGTATGGCCAACTGTATTGGCTGGTGGTCTTATGGAAGTCCGGTCTAAGCATTGGTCATTTCAAACTCCAAAACGTACCGTTCCGCCGGCAATTAGAAATGCTTTATGGCCAAAGAATTCCATAGATAATTTTGTTTTAGCTAAACTCGAAAAAGAAGGAATCGATCCATCGCCTCGCGCGGGGAAGGCTATGCTTATTAGGCGCCTGAGTTTTGATTTGCTAGGTATTCCGCCTAGTGCTGACGAGATGCGCGAATTTATGCAGAATGAGTCGCCAGATTCTTATATTCAATTGGTTGATCGGATGCTTGCCTCCGATGCCTATGGGGAGCATTGGGGGCGTTTCTGGCTAGATAAAGCGCGTTATGCTGATAGTGATGGTTACGAAAAGGATAATGTGCGTCCAACTGCATGGGTTTGGCGTGACTGGGTGATTGATGCGATTAACAGCGATATTCCTTATGACCAATTTTCCATTAACCAAATTGCTGGTGATATGCTGCCTGGGGCAGGT
>CEUA01232146.1_pt1 | contig 12588 bp, 10 predicted proteins | sample 361541 | NCBI WGS metagenome assembly CEUA01 (sample SAMEA2623079, study PRJEB7988) | marine metagenome | isolation source: saline water (ENVO:00002010), including
ATATTCACTCTCATATCTTACCTGGAATTGATGATGGAGCTAAAAATGTTGAGGAATCTTTATCCTTGATTTCTCAGATGAAAGAAATGGGCTTTTCTAAGATAATTGGAACGCCACACACTTATCAAGGTCTTTATGATAATACAAATGAAAGTATAAAAGGAAGCTTTGATCTTCTGAAAAAGAATTTAGAAGAAGATATTGAGATTAACTACGCTTCAGAATATATGATCGATGGATCTCTTTTAAAGAGAATAGAAGAAAGATCTCTGCTGACTCTTAAAGACAACTATGTACTAGTTGAAATGAGCTTTATTTCAGCTCCTAATAATCTATATGAAATAATATTTGAACTTCAAACTAATGACTATATTCCAATTTTAGCTCACCCAGAGAGATATGGGTTTTTATTTGATAATTTCAATAAATATTATAAATTAAAAAAAGCAGGGTGCAAATTTCAAATAAATCTTTTGTCTACAACAGGTTATTATGGCAATGAAGTCTTAGAGTTTTCCAACAAACTTCTAGAAAATAAAATGATAGATTTTGTAGGAAGTGATATACATTCTCAAAAACATATCAATAAGATGAAAGAAAAAGTAAAAATAAAAAAAATTGAAAATTTAGAAAAAGCAATTAATTCAAATAAATTAATCAAATAATTTTAATTTTTATCTTCTGAATATCCATATCCATATCCATAATTGTACCCATATTTATATCCATACCTATAACCGTATTTATAACCATATGAATTATTATTATTTCCTATAGAATTTAAAATCAGATTAATATTAGAGAGCTTATTTTCTTCATTACACTCATTTATAAAGCTACATAGCTTAATATCAGAAAAATTTGATCTTACAACATAAAGGGTTGTATCAATATATTTTGAAATTTCAAATGTATCTGAAACCAAAAGACATGGTGCAGAATCTACTACAATATAATCGTACAAATCTTTAACTTCATCTAAAAAAAATTTAAATTTATTAGATGATAAAAGTTCTGTTGGATTTGGAGGTATTGTGCCTGAAAGAAGTATATCTAATTTGTCATGTTTAATGATATAATCTTTCCAATCTGCATCCTTTGCATAAATAAAATCTGACAAACCTTTTAATTTTTTGTCTATTTTAAGAAATTTATGAATTTGAGGATTTCTTAAATCTGCACCAATTAAAAGAACTTTTTCAAATTTAGAAGATAATATTGAAGCTGAATTGACAGAGACAATAGTTTTTCCTTCACCTTTAATTGAAGATGTAACAAGAATTAAATTGTTTTTCTTTTTAGTAAGAGAATCACTAAATAATGCATAATTAAGGTTGGCCAATATCATTCTTATACTCTCAGCTAGTGGCTCTCTAGAATTACTAGGAACTATTTCTTTCAATTCATTGTCATTAAGAATATGGGGTATTTCTCCTACTATTGGTAAATTAATTGTATTATTTAACAAATGATCTCTAGTATGAATTTTAGTATCAAATAAAAACCATAAATAAATGCAAGAAAAAGGGATAAAAAACCCTGTAAATAATGCTATGAAAATCACTAGAGAACTATTCGGAGAAATAGGAATATAATCACTTATAGCGCTATCAACTATTTTAATTGAGGGTTTTGTTACTGCAAAATTAATAGCAGCCTCTTCTCTTTTTTGCAAAAGCAACAAAAACAAAGCTTCTTTGATTTCTTGTTCTCTCTCAATTGACCTAAGAATTCTTTCTTTTTTAGGTACATTGCTATAGATTAATCCATATTCCTTTTCTTTAATTTTAAAATTATCTATCTTAATATTTAAAGCTTTTTGATAATTTTCTATTGATGTTATGACATTTTTTGATAAACTTTTTAGTTGTCCTTCTATATTATTTATATAAACATTATTTTCCCCTGCACTTGAAATATATTTATTTCTTTCAGATATTTTTTCATTATAATTATTAATGAGGATATTTACATTTGAATCTTCTATTCCAATATTAACAGGCATAAAATCATAATTATTATTAATTGTTGATTTTAGCATTTTAATTAAATCTAATTGAGATAAGGTGCTAAACAACTCAGCATCATAAATAGATCTTTTTTCGGAAGTAATCCCTGCATCAACCTTAATGTCAGTTAAATTATTTTGTTCCTTATATATTTGCTTTTGTAATTCAATTGCATCCAATTCTTCTTTAAGTAGATCAAATCTTGAGTTAACAAAATTAATTGTTCTTTTGAAAACTAATTGTCTGTCAATTATTCCATCTTGATTAAACTTTTCTATAACAGTATTTATAAATCCTCTAGCAACTTTTGTATTATAAGAATTAAGACTTAAAGACAATAAATCACTTTCTTTACCTATTGGGCTTACATTAATATTTTTAACAAAATATTCCACAGACTCATTAAAAGGAGTTAAAATAATTTGATATTCAATCCCTTCAAGATTTAATTGCTTAGAATTTAACGAAAATGAAAATGGTAAATCAGATTTTTTTATAGAAGTATCATGTTCATCAAAAAAATATGATTTACTATAATCTTCTTCAGGAATAATTTTATCAATATATAATTTGTTGTTTTCTATTCTAAATTTAAACTCAATATGCTTTTTAATACTTTCAATAGGTTCATGAAAGGTTAAATTATAATCACTTCCATTAAGCCACTCAGATGAATGATTTTGCGTGTCCTTAAACTTACCTTTAGTTAGATATTTAATGTTTGAACTTAATTCAGAAACAACCTGACTTATTATCCTATGAGATTTAATTACTTCTATTTCATTCTCAAGATTAACAGTTGACCTATTAAAAATAGTTAAAGATGTAGGCAAAGCCATTTCACTATCCATAGATTTATCAAGGACTTCTATCTTTGCTGTAGTATAATATACATTATCTGTGTATCTAAGGTAAAAAAATGCTATTGTGCAAAATATACTAATAGACAAAAGAAATAAATGCCAAAAACTTAAATATCTTAAGAATGTTTCTTTCAATAATAAAGAATCATCATATGATTCAATAATTTTGTCTTGATTCATAATTAATTAGTAATTAGAATTATAGAAGTTAAAATAAATGAAAATAAACTAATTAAAGTCCCTGAATTACCAATAATACCAGCATTTTTAATCCTATTTGTATTAGGGTTTATAATTATAACATCACCATTTCTTATATAATAGAATGGAGAATTTAAAAAATTAGAAGATGTTAAATCTATTTGGGATATGGATTTAATTCCATTTTTATCTCTTATAATTTTAATATCATTTCTTTTACCATTAATTGTTAGATCACCAGCTAGACCTATTGCTTTTAATATGTTTATACCATTCTCATAATAAAAATAAGTTCCAGGATTATTAACTTCACCTAATATGGTAAAACTTGAATTTAAAATTTTAATTTCAACAGAATGATTTTTTAATAAACCTTTGTTTAGCAATATTTCATGAATAGAATTTTGAGCCTCATTTATTGTTAATCCATTCAAATAAATTTTTCCAATAACTGGAAAAATTATAGTTCCATCATTATCAACGTTGTAACCTTCAATTCTTAACATTTCTACAGAATTTGCTGCATAATTTCTTGCTCTATTAAATTCTATAGAAGCTTCTTGGAAAGGAGTTGCTACATTTATAGACAAAATATGTCCAACTTGTATCTTTTGATCTTCTAATTTTAATTCATTAGAGTCAAATATTCTATGATCTTGAAGATATAGAATATCTTTTTTAGTAGAACATGAAGATATAATCAAAATTGATAATAATAAAATTCTTCTACGCATTGAAAAAATTTTGTGCTAAATTACAAAAATATTTATTTATTTAAGTGATTTAAGATAACGCATAAAATTAAAATAAATTATACTGAAAGATATGTTTTATATAAGGCATAGTAGAACTGTTAAGTTAATTTCTAAAATATTGTTTGAAGATAGTATTTCAATATCCGCTTATAAGAAATACAATCTATATAAAGGAATTAATGAAAAAATAGTTAAAATTGGAAGCAAAGAATTGATGTTGCCAGCAATATATAATAATTTAAAGAATAAAAATCTTGACAAATTTACCGATCCAGAATTAATAAAATATCTAAAATCAATAAGTGAAATAAATTTCAATAGAAATAATCTATTGTTAAATGATGTTTATAAAATAAATAAAATTTTAAATCAGGCACAAATCAACCATGTTTTTCTAAAAGGATCTGCACTTTTAGCAGGCGGTTATTATCCCTCTATTAATGAAAGAATGATAGGTGATATAGATATCTTAGTTGAAAATAAAAAGCTTAATGAAACAATAAAAAAGCTAAAAGATATTGGTTATTATAAAATAACAGAAATATCACAAATTAACGATCGACACTATCCAAGATTAGCTAACAAAAAATCTAAATTTGCTTTAGAGGTTCATTCAAAAGTTCTAAATAAAAATTATAATAATCTTTTAAAAACTGATAAAATTTTAAAAAATAAAAATTTTATTGAAAATATACCTATACCTTCAAATAACGATTTACTTATACATTGCATACTTAATTATCAAATAAATGACGGAGGAAATAAGCTGACAAACTATAATTTTAAAAGTATGTATGATATTTCAAGAATTTTAAAGAAAAACAAATTGCAAATCTCAAAATATACTAAATATAGAAAGATTAGAAATTACATGAACATAGCTAGTATAATAAACAAAAATATCTCATTTAATAAACTTAATCTACTAGATTTCATTTACAGAATTCGTTTTAGTATAAAACAATATTCTACAGTTATAAGATATATTGAAAATCTTATTTTAGATCTACCTAAAATAATTAAAATTAAGATTATTCAATTTAGAGAGATATTAACTAAAGGAGATTATCGAAAATATCTATTAAAAAAATACTCTAAATAGTATTTTTTGATGGTAAATTCTTTAAAATTTTATCAATAATTTTAGTGCCTGGTTTTAAAATAACAACAGCAGTTAAAAAGAGTATTTTAAGATCAATCATAAGAGAAATATTCTTTTGATACCAAATTTCTAATTTTCCCTTATAAGGAGCAATGTGTTTGCTGTAAAACTCTTCTAAAGGAAGTTTAGATTTTAGCAAAATTTGATCCTCATCTCTAAAAATTATTGAACCGACGCCCGTAATTCCTGGCCTAGAGTTATAAATATTAGCCTGAACATCATTATTATATAATAAAAAAGTTCTATGAATTAAAGGCCTAGGACCAACAAAACTCATATCTCCAATTATGACATTAAAAATTTGAGGCAACTCATTTATCTTTGTTTTTCTCAATAACTTTCCAAATGGCAAAACTCTAGAATCATTGGCTGATGTATAAATACCTGAGCCAATATGTGGGCTATTTTTTACCATAGTAACAAACTTAAAAATTTTAAATATTTTGTTTTTTTTTCCAACTCTTTCCTGTAGATAAAAAATTTCTCCCTCACCCGTAAATTTTAATGTTATTATTACAACAATAAATATAGGAGATAAAATAAAAGTCAAAATTAAAGCTAACAAAATATCAGAAAATCTTTTTATAATAGTGTACATCTTAAAGTTTAGGTTTTGTGAATGAAGTTTCAAAACTTGAAATATTATTCTCAAAAAATTCTTTATACCATCTTAAAGTAATATCTAATCCTTTTTCAAGATTAATTTTTGGATTATAACCCAATTCTGTAATAGCCTTAGTTATGTCAGGACATCTTCTATCTGTAGAACCTGGAAAAGTTGGAGCATTTTTATATTCACCTTTAAAATCAAAAAAACTGCCTGCCATTCTTACTAATTTCTCTATTTTAATTTCATCTTCTGTGCCTATATGATATATTTCTCCAGAGCTATTATGTTCCATTGCTAAAACTGTTCCGATCACAGCATCATCAATATAACAAAATGCTCTTGTTTGACTATGACCATAAATCATAAATGGATTTTCTTTTGACAAAAATCTTTCAGCTAAATGTGGGATAATATGCTTAAATCCCATTCTTGGACCATAAACATTATGATATCTAATAATAGTACATTTAAATTTGAATATTTTTGAATAGTTTAGAAAAGCAGATTCTCCTAAAATTTTGGTCACAGCATATGTATATCTTGGGTGAGATATGTCAGATATACATAAAGGTATATTTTCAGGTGTAGGAATTTTATAACCAAACACATCTATTGTTCCTGCATAATTTTCACTTGTTGAAGTAAATAATACTTTCTTTACATTACTTGATTTAAGCCATTCAAGTGTATTTATAATTAACAGCGAATTAATTCTAATTATCTCATGAGGCATTTCAAGGGTATTATTTACACCTACAACAGAGGCTAACATATATAGATAATCATAATCAGTATCTAATAAGTCAAATGAAAAAGCAGATGTAAAATCACCTTCAATAAGTTTTACGTTTTTGTTTAATAATAAATCTTCTACTTCTTGATCCTTTTTGCCTCTAAAAAAATTATCTGCAATGTGAATTTGGTAATTTTTATTTTTAAGTAAATACTTAGCAATATTAAAACCAATAAAACCAGTCCCTCCTAATAATAATACTTTTTTCAACCTATTTAGTTTAAGTTATATCTCCTCTTCCAAGTACCCTAACAATATGATTAATTTTAAACTTCTGAATTTCATCTTCTGATAAAACTCCAACGGTGTCAAAAATAAATAAGTTTTTTCTATTGTTAATCAATTTATTTAATTTATTTGAATTCTTATAGTCAGTATGAGAAGTTGAATAAACAACTAAATCTATATTTTTTTTAAAACATTCATCAAGATTATTTGAAATATAAATATCCTTTTCCTCCCAATAATTAACATAAGGATCATGAAGAATTACATTTAAATTTTCTGCTAATAGTAAATCATAAAAAAGCTCAACAGGTGTATATCTTGTGTCAGCAACATCACTTCTATATGAAACACCTAAAAGCAAAACATTTTTAACATTTAATTTTGCATCTTTAATTTGATTTTTTAAAACATTATAAGCGTAAAGAGGCATCTTATCATTAATTTTTACTCCAGTAATACTCTGATTTAAGTTTTCTTTACTTTCAAATAAATTTATTTTTGACCATGAAGCTAAAAGTGGATCTTTTGTTAAACAGTACCCTCCTACTCCAATCCCAGGATACATTAAATTATTATGAGTAGGTCTCATACGAATAGCATCTACAATTTCATATAAATTAACACCAGATTCTTCAGCAAATCTTGACCACTCAACCATAAAAGCTATATTCATTGCCCTATATGAATTTTCTAATACTTTTGCAATCTCAGTAGCATTTGTGTTTTTAAGCATAGTTAAAGGGTATTTTGATGTACTAATTATAGTTTTTAAAAACTGCTCTGTAGCATAAATACTTTTCTCATCAATGCCAGAAAATACTCTATAAAAATTTTCTATTGAGTCTATATAATTTGGGCCAGGCATTACTCTTTCATAAGAATGTCCAATCATGAATTTTTCAGAACTTAAACCCCTATGCTCTAAAGAAGATTTTATTATAGGATAAACAACTTTATTACATGTCCCTGGAGGAACTGTTGTTTCAACAATAATTAAGACATCATCACGGCAATAACTTCCAATTTCTTGAATAGCTTTTTTAAAGGGATTTAGATTAACGTCAAAATTCTTTAAATCACCCTTCTCAGAAGTCAATTTAAAAACATCAAGATTTATATCAACTATAATTATATCAGCTTTAGAATAAGCATAAGAATCATAGGATGCATAAAAATTACCTTGTTTAATTGAGTTTTTATAGTACTTGTCAATTTTCTTATCAGATGAAATAATAGGAAAAACCCCTTCATTTATAGATTTGATTTTCCAATAACTAAACTCAGTTGGCAGATCAATTCCAATAACAGCATAATCTTTCTTTTTAGAATTAGCACAAACTAAAGCCATAACAGAACCGACAAAACCTAAACCTTGTACAACAACAACAGGTTTATTCTTATTTTTTAATAAGAATGAATCTATATTTTTTTTATCATCCTTTTGCTCTGGAATTTTATATTTAGTTCCGTTAATTTGATTTGTTGAAAAACTCATATATATTTTTTATTTAATAATTCTAAGTATAAATTTCTAATATTAATAACTAACTTTTCTCTGCTAAAATTTTTTATCACGTGATTATAGCCTTTGTTAGATAATTGCTCACGTAAATAAGTGTTTTCGATTAGTTTTAAAAGGAGAAAAGAAAAATTTTCTTTCGAATTTTTATCACATACCAAAGCAGTTTCATTTTCAATAATAATATCTCTAACTCCACCTACATCAGTGGTTACGATAGGTAAATTTGATGCCTGGGCTTCAATTAAACTCACCGGGGTACCTTCGTTTAAAGATGTTAAAGCCATTAAATCAAGTCCTGAATTAACTACATCAACGTCTTCTCTCCATGATGTAAAACATAATACACTTTCAAATTTTTCGGATAAATGATTATCAAATTTTATATTTAATTTTTTGCATAAATTCTCTAACTTATCTCTTTCATCTCCATCACCTATTATGAAAAATCTAATTTTTTTATTAGTATTAGAGATAATTAGAGGTATAGATTCTATGAAAAGTTTGTGATTTTTTACAGGGGCCAAACGACCTACAATTCCTACAGCAATTTCTTCAGATTTAATATTATATTGGTTTCTAAATATTTGTCTTTTATTTTTTTTATCAATATTGAATTTTTTTAAATCAAACCCCAGAGGAATAACTTCAAACTTATTTTTACTTGCAATTTTGAACTTTTCAGATAATTCACTTTTTTGCAGCTTACTTATTGCAATAATTTTATTTGTTTTAACTGCTAAAAATCTTTCGATTAATATATACATGTATGTAATTAATTGATTGAAATAAGAATGAAATACATGACCATGAAAAGTATGAATTATCAAAGGCACTTCTGATGTGATAGCAGCTAATCTACCTATGGATCCAGCTTTTGCAGCATGAGTATGAACTATATCTGGCGCATAGTCTTTAATTATTTTTTTTATTTCAATGAATGCTCGAATATCATTAAACAGGTTTATTTTTCTAAACATGTGTTTAATATAAATAGGTTTTACATTTAGATTTTGCAGAATATATCTACCATCTTTCTCATCTTTATCTAAATTTCCAACTAATAATTTGGTTTTAAAATGATCATCATTTAAATCTTTTGTTAAATATCCAGCATGAAATGTAGGGCCTCCCACATTAATTCTATGCATAATTCTCAATACCTTATACTTCATCTTTTTTTAAATATATTTTTATTAAAGATTCAATATTTTCAAAAACAACATCTACATACTTTACATGATATGCATCTCTTACAAAAAGCTTTTTTTTATAATTTTTGTACTCTATATGAGAATATTTTTTAGGTGGAACTGGGTTAATTTGATAGGCTGGACTTACTTCCAAAATTAAAGGCGTATTATCAACATCATCATTGTCCCATGCAATATCGAAAGCACCAGTTGTCAATTTCATTTTATTCAAATATGAAATAAATTCAGATCTCCATTTTTCGGGAAAGTCTCCAAATTTTGTTGAATTGCCATATGAAGTAGCTGTTGGTTTCCATTCATTTGTTGAGTTAATTCTCCAATAATAAGATATTACCTCATCTTTCAAGATAACAACTCTTAAATCGCGTCTCATATTTACTAAGTTTTGAATGAGAACTTCAGAAGAACCTAAAGAAAAAAGATTTTTTAAATTTTTTTCTAACTCAATTCTATTTTCAATTTTATATACACCCTTTGAACCAGCAGAGTGAACTTCCTTAATAAGGATTGGATATTCTAAATCTTTAAAATTATTTATATCAAAATTTTTATTAACTATCAGTGTTTTAGGATGTGGAATATTTAGTTTCTCAAATTGTCTATGCATATATCCTTTATTCTCCCAATATCTAATCTCTTCTTCTTTTGGAAATATAGAATTCCCTTGATTTGATAATTGATTGACCAAATGAATAAGAGATTCTGAATAATTAATTAAGTTGTATGGATTGCAATTTTTTGAAACAGAATAAAAAATATTTTTATTTGAATATTTTCCAATTGAACCTCCAATGACAATTTTGTAATTAATTTTATTTTTCACCAGAGATTCAATAATAGCAAAATCTGTAAGTAAATCATTTATTAATAGATATTTAATCGGATGCTTAAACGGGCTAGTCTTTATCCAAACAATATAATCAGAACTAGAGCTATATAATTTAAACCATTTAAATTTTGAAATTTTATAAAGCAAGTATAATAAAGCAAATACTTTAGAAAAAAGTCTATTCAAAAATGTGAAAATTCTATTCATTAATTTTTTTTATAAAATTATAGTCATAATATATTAAATCTAATTTTCTTACCTTTTTAATTACATCATTATAAAATAAAACCTTACCATTTTCATGATTGTAAGACAAATCATCAAAATATATTACACTAAAACTATTCAATATTATATTCAAAAATGAAATTTTATCATCTGGTTTTTGGGTAAGTATTAATATAAATTCTTTTGTATCAAAATTATTTTTTATTAACCATTTGTGTGTTAAATTATAATTAATAAAATTCCTATTACTCAAAAAAATTATAGGAAGTTTTGAGTATTTACTTTTGATATAGTTTATGGAGTTTTTAAGTAGAGGGAGGTTTAAATAAAAAGATCTTCTATCCTTTTTATATAAAGCTAAATTAGGCCAAGTATCTGCAATTGTATTGTCAATGTCCAAAACTAATATTTTTTGAGATTTATTTTGTTTGTATAAAAATCTATATAGTTTATACTTTAAAAAACAAGTAACTATTGGATATAAAAAAAAATTAATTACTTTCATTTAAGATTTTTTTCATTGAATCTATTATTAATAAATTTTCTTCAAATGATCTTGATGCTATTCTAATAAATTCTCCATTTAATCCAATTTTATCAGAACAGTCTCTTACATATACCCCATATTCTATCAATAACTTTATACTAAAATCAAATGAACTCATTCCATTTTTAATTTCAACTAAGGCGAAATTTGCTTTTGTAGGATAAACCTTTATTTTATCTAAATTAGAAAGTTCATTTAAGAACATCAATGTATTCATAATATATTTCTTTCTAATAATCTCATATTTATTTATAAAAGTTTTTTGAGAATATGTCTTAAAAAAATAATTTGATAATCCCGACACATTCCATAAATAACCATTTTCTAATAAATAATTTACTTTTTCAATACTCATTACTGCATATCCAGCCCTTATTCCTGCAATTCCAAAATCCTTAGACATACTTTTAATAATTATCAAATTAGAAAATTTCTTAATTAATTTTTCAGAAGTTATCTGAAACAGGTTAACATTTTCATAAGCAAAATGGATAAAACTTTCATCAATAATAACATTTTTAACATGACTGAGATTTTCTATAACATATAAAAAATCTTTTTTATTTAAATAACCTCCATTAGGATTATTTGGATTTATAATCACAACCGTGTCTGGTTTTTCCTTTTTTATAAAATCTATGTATTTATTAGGGTATAATTGGTAATCCTCAGATTTTTTAAGTTTAAAATAGACAATTTCCTTAGAATTTTTTACAAATTCGTAATATGATGAGAAAGTTGGTGAAATAACACATATTTTATTCTCCAAAAAATTATGTAATATTGCTTGAATAATTTCTATAGCTCCATTACCAACAAAAATATTTTTATGTGGAATATTAACAGATTTTGAAATATGTTTTGCAATTTCTCTATTTTGAGGAGGATAAAATTCTAGCAATTCTCTTAATTTATTCTTTTTAACTATTTCCTTTTCAAAAAATTCCATAAATAAATTTGTTGCATAAGGATTAGACAAAAAACATGCGTCAACTTTGATCTTTAATTCTGGACATTTTTCCATAATTGTGTCAATACTTGGAGAGTGAGTTCCAGAATTATTTTTTAACTGCTTGAGTATTTTATAAAATTTTTTATTATTCATTTATAATTATTTTTGGAAATTAAAAAATTGATTTACAGTTTCATTATTTACTTCGTGAAAGTACTTCTCTTTAATTTCAGATGCTATTACTTTTAGCTCTTTTTTCTGATTACTATTATAACCTAAAAAACGCTGAATTGAGAGAATAATTTCATTTTTGGATTTACATTGAATCCAAATCTTACTAGATATGTTAGCTGGTATAGGGTTTTGTGTAAAATTATTCATGTCAGGAATAATTATAACGGGAACAGCGTTGGAAGCAGCTTCAACAAGAGCAGATGTGGTATTACCCAATACAATATCATAATCATTAACTATTTTAACAAAATCATCTGTAACTATAGAAATATTATCTAAATTTTCTATCTGTTTTTTTAAATTCTCAATATTATAAGAAGGATGAGGTTTTATTTCAAGCTTTAGATAATTAAAATTAGATTTTGATATTATATCATGTAAAAAAATAACTTGTTTAACAGCAATCAAATAATTTATTGGCAATACTAATAAAATTTTATTTTT
>CEUA01202868.1_pt1 | contig 12582 bp, 7 predicted proteins | sample 361541 | NCBI WGS metagenome assembly CEUA01 (sample SAMEA2623079, study PRJEB7988) | marine metagenome | isolation source: saline water (ENVO:00002010), including
GAAGCGACATCCGTAGCGGCCGCACGAGGTCTTCCCATCTTCAAGGCATTCAATAAAGCCTCTTCATCGACCAGCCCCCCCCTTGCCGTGTTGATAAAGAATGAATCTTCTTTCATTGTGCTCAATAGATTAGAATCGACAAACTTGACATTGGTTTCTGTTTGCGGACAGTGCAGACTAACAACATCGGCAGCGGAAAAAATCTCTTCTACGGTACGAAATTGGAAAGGCGTATAAACGGGATCCGGCTTGGGTGAAGGTGAGTGGGCCCACACCTCCATTCCAAAAGCATTAGCCAGATGCCCCACACGGGACCCAATACGACCAAACCCAATTAAGCCCATAATCTTCCCGGATAGTTCCACAAGCGGAGTATCCCAAAAAGACCAGAGACCTCCTTCTTTCCAACCACCTTCGTGAACTCGCAGATCATGATGACCAACGTAATGACACAATTCCAATAGCAAAGCCATTGTATACTGAGCCACCGAATCAGTACCATAAACCGGAATATTTGATACTATAATGTTGTGCTTTTGCGCAGCTACAACATCTACAACATTGTATCCGGTAGCAGTAACGGAGACAAATTTCAGATCAGGCAGCCGGTTAAAAACTTCTTCATCCAAAACAACTTTGTTTGTTAATACAACATCAACCCCCTGTAATCGTTCAACAATCAGTTCAGGCGGGGTTGATTCAAAAACCGTCAAATCACCTAAGGATTCAATAGCAGTCCACGGATTATCACCAGGATTTAAGGTCTCGCCATCTAGAACAACAATTTTCATAATCTTTCTCGAATCTATTTCGTGAGTTGATTAACATCACGCACTGCCCCCTGTGAAGCACTTGTTGTTAAAGCAGCGTAGGCCTTTAGTGCTGCGGGAACATAGCGTTCACGATTATCTGGAAGCCATGCATCAGGACCCTTTTCCTGCATTTTAGTTCGTCTATCAGCTATTTCATCGTCTGAAACCAACATTTCTATTTTTCTCTTTGGAATGTCTATTAGTACTCGATCCCCATCCTGCAACAAACCGATAGCACCACCTTCGGCAGCCTCCGGCGAAACATGCCCAATAGACAAACCACTGGTGCCTCCAGAAAATCGACCGTCTGTTAGCAATGCGCAGGCCTTGCCTAGATGACGAGACTTGATGTATGAGGTTGGATACAGCATTTCCTGCATTCCCGGTCCCCCTTTAGGCCCCTCATAACGTATGACGACAACATCCCCTTCTTGCACTTTATCGCCTAAGATTGCCTCACACGCCTCGTCTTGTGATTCATATATTTTTGCAGGCCCTTCAAATACCCAAATAGATTCATCAACCCCGGCAGTTTTTACGATACAACCGTCCTCAGCAATATTACCGAATAATACGGCCAAACCTCCATCGGTCGAATAAGCATTTTCGACCGATCTTATACAGCCCTCATCTCTATCCACATCCGCCTGTTTGAAATAGTTCTCCTGATCGAAAGCTTTGTTGGTACGTACATTCCCAGGTGCCGCCAAACTACGTCTTTTAGCGAAATCGTCTAAGCGACGATCAGTGATATCGTTACCCTCTATCATTTCACCCAAGGTAAAACCCGAAACCGTTTTCGTATCGGGTTTTATCTTTCCTCCTCTGAGTAACTCACCCAATATTGCAGGGATACCGCCCGCCCGAGCGACGTCCTCCACGTGATACAATTCAGTAGCTGGAGCGACCTTGCAAATACAAGGGACTTCCCGAGACAATCGATCAATATCAGCCATCGTAAAATCAACTTCTGCTTCGCGAGCCATTGCTAAAAGATGTAACACCGTATTTGTTGAACCACCCATTGCAATATCAAGAGCCATAGCATTTTCGAAAGCAGAAAAAGTAGCTATACTACGCGGCAATACCGATTCATCACCATCGAGGTAATGCGATTTAGCCATTTCCACTATACGGATTGCAGATCGTTCAAATAACTCCCAACGTAGCGCATGCGTCGCCAAAATAGTTCCGTTACCAGGTAAAGCCAGCCCTATCGCCTCGTTCAAACAATTCATTGAATTGGCAGTAAACATACCCGAGCAAGAACCGCACGTCGGACAGGCCTCTTCCTCCATCCGGCCTACATCCGCATCACTCACCTCGTCGTCTCCAGCAGCAATCATTGGATTGATTAAATCTAATTTAGTCGCTCCCGTAGATAGTTCCGTCTTCCCTGCTTCCATCGGGCCACCAGAGACAAAGATCGTCGGAATATTCAATCTTAAAGCAGCCAACAACATTCCTGGCGTGATCTTATCGCAATTAGAAATACAAATGATAGCATCTGCTTTGTGCGCCTGTACCATGTATTCAACGCTATCCGCAATCAGCTCTCGACTCGGTAGGGAATACAGCATTCCATCATGTCCCATCGCAATACCGTCATCCACGGCGATCGTATTAAACTCCACTCCATAGCCACCGTTCGAATCAATTACCTTCTTAACTTTTTGACCTATTGGATGAAGATGTACGTGCCCCGGTACAAACTGCGTAAATGAATTGGCAATTGCGATTATCGGCTTACTAAAATCCTCTGTTTTCATTCCGGTCGCTCGCCACAGAGCACGAGCCCCTGCCATCCGCCGGCCCTGCGTAGTCGTACTGCTGCGATATGATCTTTTCGACATAATAATCTCCCTCTAAAATGCTTGTCCTACGGAAAAATAAAACCTCATTCGCTGTGATAGGTCAAATCCATCATTAAAAGCTATGTCAAAACGGAATGGGAAACCATATATATAACGTAGACCGAAACCAACGCCGTCGACCATTCCACGAAGTGACAGCGGGCGTGCATCTTGGACCCGAGTCCACACCTGTGCACGATCCCAAAATATTACTGAACCCAATGGCCCCCACTGTCCTCGAAATTCCGATCGTATGTTTAAACCAACCCTGCCACCACCAGCCACTTGAACAAAATTACGTTCAACGCCACGTAAAGACCCTTCTCCACCATACTCTTTCCAATACAACTGTGGCAATGAATGATCCGACTTTAAGGAAATAGTTCTAACTCCCTGACCAGCTAATGCCAATACAAATCTCGAAGAAAGTCTACGATAGATACGACATTCAACCTCTGAATCAAAAACAGAAGCCTCCTGACCACCCAATTCAAGTGCGTAAACCCCTTCTAAACGAAAAAATAGGCCCGCATTAGGAGCTATCCGGTCGTCTCTGGTATCACGAACAAACTGAGAGGCGAAACTTACCGACCGCGTCCTTTCCGCAAGAATTCGCTCCCAATAAGGATCAACAAGTATTTCACCATCATAATCATCATTGTTCTGAATTAGACCAAAAGACCCAAGGGACTTCGGGGATCCGTTTGTGCTACTAACGATCGGACCATCGACGTAACTCGAGGAAAGGTTTGTCATATCACCAGGTTCATACTTAATCTTTCCGTTGCGACTTGGACGATTGTAAGCTTCTGAGAAAGATAACGAGACCTGAGCTTCGTATGATCGCTGCCAACGGCGGGATAATACGCTCCGTAGATTCCACAAACGTTCATGGGATTCGTAATCATACGTAGCCTTCCGGACATATTCATCTGCCGCGATCCTTCCTACCTCTTCAGCCAACTGGTTCAACACACTATCCGCCGATCTCAAGAATTGAAACTGCTCTATAGAATTAGGATCTGCAAAAACCCGCTTCCGATTCCATTCTTCGTTAACACCAAAGGTCAAAACCCAGTCAATAGCACTACGCAAAATATCACGGTCTGTGAAGGAAACTGTCACCCCTTGAATTGGCCGCCCCCAACTAGTATGAATACCAATTCCAACACCTCGACCAAGCCAGTTTCTATGTTCGGCACTGCCTGTCAAACTAGGCTCCAAGGAACGCTGGGAACTGTTTAAGAGTAAATTCGCACTGAGCAATTTATACTTCCGCTCCTGCACCCTGATAAAAACGGGCTGAATACTGTCTCCTTCTGCAACGCGTGGTGTATTTATTAATACCGCACGAAAAAGATCCGTACCTGCCAAGGCATTCCGCGCAACAGCTAACTTTTCTGGATCATATAACTCACCAGGCCGTAGTCTCACATAACTGAAAAGTAAAGAAGGTTGCGTATAAAGATCCTCCACATTTTCAATTTTCAAATTACCGAAATACATCTTTCTTCCGACATCCACATTATAAATAACAGCCACACTATGACTTCTTATATCCTCATTAACCCACTCGTTTCGCACCTGTGCGTGCGGATAACCGGCCCGATTCAAATACACCTGAATTACACGTTCACCTTCCAACACTTTTTCATAATTTAATGGCATTCCATCTTGAAGATCGATGAGTTCTAGCAACACCGAGTCCAGTAAACTGTCTTTAGTTTTTACTCGGAGTGTCTTCACATACCATAAAGGCCCGCTTTCAATATTTATCCGGATCCGGACTCGATCCCCTTCGGAATTGATTTGGCACCTTTTTCGAGGAATCCGCGCTGAACGATATCCGCGACTTCGATACAAATTTACGATAGTAACAAGGTCTTCGTTAAAGTTTTGCCTAACAAATGGACTACCTTCCTGACTACGCATTGCCGCTCGAAGGACGCCATTCTTTACTAATTTATCACCGTTGTATGCAAACCGTATACGATCTACCTGTACCCCATCAACAGATCGAAAATCACAGTCATTCCAATCCCCAGAAACTGTCCTGATCGATAATACAAAAAACAGAAAAAACTGAGCCTTATAACTCGTCACTAAAATTCCTTCTTCAAACCAATGCCTATCCCGTAACGTTCATATTCACTCTGAGCAGCACCAGTCAAAGTGAGTAGGGTATTCAGGCGATGTTCCAACCGAATTTCTCCTTGCCCCATTCTACTTAGCGCTGCTTCGTAACGTAACCATACTGAAAATGGCACCTGAAGTAGTTTTCCCATTCGAACAACCGTCTCTCCTGGTTCAACGCCTATAATTTTTGTTGATGGCAATATCGAAAATTCATCAATACCTGCTCGTTCCACACGTTTCCTTAAAAGTTGTCCCGCAGCAGCTCCTAGCGCAGTTCCATAGTTAAAACCTTCTATTTCCGTAGTCCCAAAAGCCAGTAGATTAACTATCCGATTGAAATCAAGCTCCGGAGTAGATTGAAAACGAGGAGCGACTCTCCTCGCCGAACCTTCAAGGCTCATTTTGACCTTATATTCCCGATCAGTATCAACTCCGTCAACTATTTGTGTGGAAGCATGTAAATCCAATTCCGGGTCGAGTTGCAGTGGGTCATACATAACATCAATCAATGACCGCGTCGGCTCTATACCATCGAATACGATATGACTTGGATCCATTTCAAAAGGACGACCTAAGATAATTACTCTTCCCTCTTCAATAGAAGCATCCCCCTGAAAAATCGGTTTATAAAACGTGCCTCCCACGCCCACCCCTCCAGAGACCAATACCTGAGCCAGCTCACTATCAATACTCAGCGAACGGACATCGACGCCCACATCGAGTCTCATGTTCTCCAACAAAGGATTCTTTAGTGCTGCTGGTGGTGGTGGTAGCGATAGCCCAGTAAACTCTACAAAAACAGGCTCTGCTAATGGCTTTGTTAAAGAAACCTCGCCGAATAAAGTAGAATAATGCGAGTTGCCAACAAAAGATAGATCAGCATCAATATCGTCGGCCTGAAAAACATCGCCGTAACGACAGTTTAACCCTACTGCCCGCATTTTAACATCCCAACGCGGCTCAATCAGGTCGTCTAAATCAATTACTCCACGCAACCCCATACTTTTGTAAGCATGCGTCTTATACATAGTCTGTGTTATAAGAGAGCCCGTCCGTCCCGAAAATTTTATTCTCCCATTAGGCAACGGGAAAGATGGATTGAACTTGAGTAACTGAATTTGTATTCCGTCAAATTTCACTTCACCGGATAACGTAAAAGTAGAATCTAAGCCTTTGGCATGTATGTTCCCTTTCGTTATTCCACTTACGGGTTTAATGTCGACAAAGCTTTCCGAAAAAGCTGACAAATCCATTCGGTTGAAAGTTAAACTTGCCCAACCGTCTTCTTTCTTTAGAGCCCAACTATTTTTTTTCCACGGAATCTCCCCCGCCACCGTCAACGTATCAAGCTTTGGCGTGGTCCAGTCCGACAGCCATCCCATTCCTTTTGAATCGCCATTTATTCGACCGTCAAACCGCCCCCAATCATCCAATTTTGCTGAAAATTTTGCCGTAAGGCTGGGGTCATCCTCTTCTTCAAACAGGAGCAATTCCGCATCAATCACCCCTTCCGGAAAGCCTAAGTTTGGCGTAGCAAAATCTTTTATATTCATAACAAATTCTGGCTCATTTTTGTCAGAGAGAGAGCCGCTAAATCCCATTTGCCCGGAAGATACATACTCCCCTCGGTCCCGATCATAACGACCGAAATTCACCTTAATATCGTCAAATCTAACCGAATGCCCATCACCCCAGATCTGCATTGGATCCAATAATTCTGCTCGGATAGAGTCTCCCTCAACCACCATATCAGCCTCAAGTTCATCAACACCTAGAGAACCACGAATTTTACCCCAATGCACAGCAAATTTCGAATTTGACCTTAAAATTGGAATCTGCATCTGCGCCTTGGCAGTTACCGATCCTCTTACCCTGTCATTAAATATTTTGCTTAGAGGAGCTGCCAGATTGAAATCATTGAACCACGCATCCAGTTCGATATTACTTGCCTCTGATCTTTCACTTCCACTAATAATATCAGGCGACAAATCAACATCAATCCCCCCAACCTCTCTCATCCGTTGTCGAAAAACTCCCCTAGCATAAATCGAATCTACTAGCGTCATATCCAACCGAATTGAACCTAATAGACGGTCTTCAACCCTCAGATTTTTTACCACCAACCAGCCACTGCCTTTCGGCTGATTAGGAGTCCCACCTACTGACAGGTAAGCACCACCTGTGGACAGATTCCAATCAGGAAAAGATTTAAGAGTAATTTCAGGCAACTTTGCTTCAAACCTGATACCGACCGGAGAAAAAGAACCGTGCGCCTTGAGAGAACCAATTGGGGTATCTATTTCTACCGGGCTCAAACGCCATTCATTTTTAATAAAACTATAGCTAAGTTGAAAAGGCGCATTTGCCAACAAATACGATGGACCACTATAGTAATCAAACCGATGTACATTAAAGGTTGCAATTCCCGTATCTTTTGTTAACTCTTCACTTTTAAAAAAAACGTCGCCACCGACCAAAATAGAATCCACTCTCCCCCGGCGCAGGACCAACTCTTCAAATCTACCATCAATTTCCCATCCACCGTCCTTGGAAAAAAAACTTTTTAAATCCCAACCAAAACCCTGAATTTCTCCTATAAATTTACCCTGATCCCATTTTCCAAAGCCTAACATCGATCCGATATTCCAATTATACGATTCTACATGTTGCGAGCGGAGACGAACGGTACCAGAAATCCGGTCTATGTCTAGTGGACCTGATCCGCTTATCGATGCATCAACAAACCCGTGTAACTGGGGCACAATCCTGTCTAAGACTAAGGATCTACCCCTTAGATTCAACGTATCTACATGACTTTTTCCCATGTCCATAATACTCATGCCAGACAAACGAGATCCGTTTATTTTTAATTCTGCTTTTCCGGTCTCCCAGACCCAGTTCAAACCTACTCCCAATTGACCTAAAAGGTCTCCAACAACATTTGCTGACTTTGGAATATTGAGATCTAATTCAACTCCGCGATCCCCTAATATCCCTTCTATTCTTACATCTTTCCATCCATGGCCGGGGAATAGCCGATCTGGATTCATCAAGCCCTTGAAGTTAAATAACCAAGGGGCATCTAACTCTATATCTCCATTTGCTGAAAGGCTCAAGAAATCTGAATCAATAGACCAACTTGCATTTCCATCAAAATTGCGTTCAGCCATAAATAACAGATCAACTGGTGCAGCATCCCCAAGTGTAAACTCTTCAAGGGTAAGTCGTGAACTACCCCCAAACCGTTCCGATGACAAGTCAAAAACTGCCTCTATGGTGCCTCCAAGAATTCCTCCACTCATATTTTGAAAGCCCAAGATACCTATACTATCTAAAGAAACGCTAAACTGAAGGGAGTCTGTGCCTGATATGCTACCACCCCCCACACGAACAATTCCACCTCCAACTTCAGTAAGAAATGAATCGATTACCACCTCACTAAAATCAGTCCTAATCGAGAAGATCCAAGGCACTAAAGTACCAGAGGTCAACCACAGTTCCCCTTTACCTGCGGATTCAATCATTAACGGATTCAACGAGCCCTTTATATCGCCCATCGCTTCTACTCTATTTACATCAGAATACATAGCCAGATCAAACTTGGAATGCTCGAACAGTAAAGTCTGCATATCTAAAGAACCAACAACCATCGACTTCACATGCCAATCATCTAAATCTGTCCGAACAAAAAGACTGTCCAAATAAACTTTATTTTCAGTAAACCGGACGCTGAATTTTCCATCACCGACAGAAACTGAATTACTATCTCCTACAATGATAGAATCCAAATGACAATTCAAGTGTCCTTCACGTGTGTATTCTATTGACCCTACAACCTTGGAAAACTCTTCACTGCTATTGTTTCTTACCGAAAGACTTAGCAAGGGAATTTCCGATTCAGGTAGCCACCTTCTTAAGCGTCCAATCATTCTTTCCCATTGTAATTTTTCCATACCACCATGCCCCGTCCGATTCAGAGTAACATTTACTTGATCAGAATCCCAATGCCATGGGTAAAATGAGATATTCAAACCTTTCGATTGAATAACAGATTCTCGATTAATGGACCAGACCCGAAAATCACTCAAATGGATGCCACTAAAAAAAGACCCATCAATCGTACTAAAACTTGACTTCCATTTTGGCACAGTCCAATTAAAGGCATAAAAAACGGACAAGGGGCCCAACGAAGTCGTAAACCAAATGAGACATCCAAACAGTAAAAAGCATAAGACAGTAAAACGTGGATTTTTCATTTATTTTGTCTGGGAAAAACAGCACAATATTGCTATTAAGTCGGGATTAGACCCCGAATTGATAAAGATAAAAGACTTCCCGCACAATTAAAGTCAGTTCCTACACGGACTTTGACCTTGGAGAAAAATCGAAAGATTAACCTCCAGTCAATTATACTAAAAATCATTAAAATATTCCTACTACGCCTATATCCTACTACGCCTATATAAGAATCTGAAATTAAAAGGCCTTCTATTCATTTTAAACAGAAGGCCTCTCAATAATTTTTCAAATCAATGCTTCAAAAAAAACCTCACTCATCACTACCTCTCGCTAACATGATATAATGGAGTAAGGTCATTAATGAAGCTGCAGTAGCTGCCACGTAGGTCATCGCCGCAGCATTCAATACCTTCCGTGCTCCCGGCACTTCTTCCGGCCCCAAATAACCACCCTTTGCTAATAAAGTCATGGCTCTCGAACTAGCGTTAAACTCCACGGGCAGCGTGACTATCTGGAATAAAACCGCTGCAGAAAAAAATAAAATACCCCAGTTTAATAGTCCTGAAGCACCGAAAAACAGTCCCGCAAAAATTAAAGGAAACCCAAGTTTATCACCCAAACTCGCTACAGGCAGAACTTGTGTCCGAATATGGAGAGGAAAATACCCAGTGGCATCTTGTATGGCATGCCCTACTTCATGAGCTGCTATTGCCAAACCGGCCAAATGACCGCCACGGTAATTTTTTGTAGATAACCTTACCTTGCGATCCTTCGGGTCATAGTGATCCGAAAGGTCACCATCAACCTCTTCTACTTCCACGTCGTGGATCCCATTTTCATTCAAGAGGGATTGTGCAACTTGAGCACCACTCATTCGGCGTGCTGCAGGAATATTACTGTATTTTTTGAAAGCACTTCTAACCTTCCACTGCGCCAACCCAATAATAATCATCGGTACAAACATATAAAATAGAAACATTTTAAATTTGCCACTCCTCATTAACAAGTCTTACGTCGGACGACACTCTCTATAGCCGCCCGACGCTATTGATCTGAACATAGAAAATAATAAACATAGCAATTAAGTAAAACAGGTAACCTCAACAGGCAATGCTAATTTTGCGATATACTTATTTTTCTAGGTTGGGCACCCGGAGCTCTGGGGACAAAAAGTTTCAACAACCCATCAGAGGCCTTAGCGGTTATTCCATCGCGATCTAACTCGGTTGCACGCAACCTAAAACTGCGAGCATATTTAGTTGGAGGTAACGAGGGCCCACTGTAGCCTACATGTTCAACCGCAGGACGCATTGCTGATACCGTTAGATTCTCACCATTCAACGATATATCCACTTCGTTTATAGACACTCCAGGCAATTCGATTTCAATCTCGAATCCCTTTTCTAAGGGATGGACATTTGCAATCGGAACAACACGTCTAACAAATTTTCTTTCCGAATATCTCTCTTCATTTTTCTTTTTTTCGGTTGTTACAACTTCTTCTTCCATTATAATTCACTCCTTAGGGCTCAGTTTGATTTTTATATGTCCCACTAGTTGTTTATTTCTATTTTGCGAGGGCGTTCCGATTCTACTCGAGGTAGACGAACTTCCAATACACCTTTATCCATCTTAGCTTCGACCGAGTCAACATTGACATTAAAAGGTAAACGCACACGATGCTCCTTAAGCTTCCTAGTAAGCTGTTCACGTGAATCATATTCTGAGTCACGTGAATTTTCAGTTAAACCGATATAGAGTGATCGGCCTTCGATCTCTACCTCAACATCGTCAGTTCGAAAACCAGGTAACTCCGCATGCACAATAACCTCATCCGAATTCGACCACATAAACAAGTCCTCGCTCTCTCCCAATTCCAGATGGTTTATAATCTGAGAAATGGTATTAAATGAGGCCGAGGGCTCGGTATTCCTTATTGCGAACATTTTCGACACTCCTTTCATTAGTGTGCCTGTGAATTGTCAAAAATTAATCTCGAGCAGTCTTTCGCAAAAACCGTACCATAAAAACTGTATCATGCTTAAATTATTAATAAACAAATATTTATAAATATAATTATACTTCTACCACTACAAACAAGCTATCCTTGATTTTATCCGGTAGTGTCATATTGGCGCATGGACTATGGGCGATTGTCATAAAAATACGCCATTATGACATAGCATCATATTTGCCTACTGAAACGTCATTTCTTTTCTTAAGTCACGTTGACAATTTTCTATGCGACGTTACCCCTGCACCCCAAACAACAATACTCAAACTATAGAATCGATCTATGAAAATAACAGAAGTCAAAGCGCTACACCTTCGACTACCTGTCGTACAAGAAATAGCTGATGGCACACAAGACTGCCTTATAGTAAAAATAGAAACCGATAGTGGCTTAGTAGGGCTAGGTGAAGTCGTATCTGGGTCATACGTAGCGCGGGCTGTAATCGAAGCACCTCGATCAGCACCATTCCGCCATGGACTGGCTGAAATACTCGTTGGCATGGATCCACTTGATACGGATACAGCCTTTGGGGCCATGACTGAAGGCACTTACTGGTTTGGGCCAGGTGGAGTCGCACGTCATGCAATTAGCGGAATCGATATGGCTCTGTGGGATATTAAAGGTAAAGCGACCAAACTACCGGTAAGGCATCTTCTTAGCCCCGAATCCGTTGACGCCGTCCCCGCGTATGCTAGCGTCCTTTGGCCCCAATGCCCAGATGCCGTCGCTGATTCCGCCGCGAGTTTTCTCGACAAAGGCTACCGAGCGGTGAAGTATGGTTGGGCTCCTATGGGACCAGATGCTTCTTTAGATGTAAAACTAGTAGAAGCCGCACGCCACGCCTTAGGTCCTGACATACAACTTATGGTCGATGCTGGACGGGCTTGGGATGCAGATACTGCATTCGCTCGGGCATGTGCCTTCGCCCCTTTTGACCTAACGTGGTTAGAAGAACCGCTAAAGCCCTACGACGTTCCCGGATTCGTACAACTTTGTGCCAAATCTCCGTTACCAATTGCAACTGGTGAAGTATTAGCACTAGCCGAAGAGTTCGAGCCATTGATCGACTTAGCGCAAATTCATGTTGTACAACCAGACCTCGGTCGTATTGGCGGGTTAACTCAAGCTCATCAATTAGCCAAACGGTGCCGTAACAGCGGAAAAACACGCCCAGTTCCCCACGCTTATGGAACTGGGATTCTTCTGTCCGCCTCGGCACAATGGGCTGCTACACTAGATGATCCTCTAACAGAATATACCCAAGCCCCATCACCATTAGCGCAGGAACTAGCTATTCACGATATGAGATTTGATGAGGGGTCTCTCCATTTAAGCGACAAACCGGGGCTTGGTGTAAGTTTAAACTCTGAAATCGTCAATCGCTACCGAGTGCCCTGAAAAATGAGGCGGTAGCAATCGCGTTCCTATGTTGGCAGAAGCCTCACAAACTGTTTCCATTTTAACAGTTATTTTTCTTCTCATTCCCTATCTTCTTGCAACGACGACATCTTACGAATTGGTAAAATTA
>CEUA01141457.1_pt1 | contig 12566 bp, 5 predicted proteins | sample 361541 | NCBI WGS metagenome assembly CEUA01 (sample SAMEA2623079, study PRJEB7988) | marine metagenome | isolation source: saline water (ENVO:00002010), including
CTGTGCCTGCCTAATCTTTTGCAACAGTTGGCTGGGCACGTTGCGAGTTTTATGCGACTCAATCTCTGAGCATTTTGTCAGAATCAAACAAAAAAAGAATCCACAGGTTGCTAAAATAAGCTTAACGGATTTTTTGCTGAGCATCTTCTATTTTCTTACGAAGTTTTTCCCGAACGTTGTTCTCGGGAATAGCCTGCCAATGTTTTAACGCTACTTCGACGTCTTTTTTATGTAAAGCTATGTCTCCAAGTGTTTCATGTGCGGCATATAAAGTTGAATCAAGTATTAATGCTCTATTGAGGGTCTCACGGGCTAGATCATGTTTTTCGAGCTTGTATTGTACAAAACCTAAATTAGCGATATAAAATCCAGTCTCGGGTTGGAGATTTACGGCTTGTTCAAAGTGGGAAAAAGCTTGTTTCGTATTCCCTGAATTTAGCAGCATTAAACCTAAATTATTATGTGTTTCAGCAGAGGCTGGATTTAAAGCTAGTGCTTTAGAGTAATACACTAAAGCTCGTTTGGCATATTCTGTGCGTTTCTGTGGGGTAGATCCCAATCGTTGGAAAAGATTACCTAGACCCAAATAAGCAGGTGCGTAGGTAGTGTCCAAAGAAATAGCCTGACTAAAATGATCTGCAGAAATTCGCAATCTACCGAAACGAGCATACATTGTGGCAAGATTATAAAAAGCTTGGGGATGATTTGGATATTGCCTTAAGATGTCTCGGAGCGGCTGAAGTTGTGTGTCTTCTTCTTCCAGGATTCGGGCTCGCTCCAACAACGCTCGACCTATGGGAATATTTTCGAGTCGCATGTTTATTTGTCCGAGTGCATTGTATATAGATCCTTCATATGGAAAAAATTTAGCAACTTTATCAAGTTCAATTTTTGCCTCGTCCAACTGGTCCGCTTGAAGAAAAGAAAAACCTAATTGCATTCTGGCTTTGAAATTCGTCGAATCATTTTTTATTAAATTAGAGAATATTTCTATGGCTTTTTCTGGTGACCCTTCTCGCAGCAATATCAGGCCAAGGGTATATCGTGCGTCATCTGATTGTGGAGCCAAAGAAATCGCTTCTCTCAGTAAGATTTGGGCGGTGTCAACTTTACCTTCAACATCGTATAGCAATTTTGCCAATGCTATTCTCGGAGCAGCGTAATCGACCTTTAAAGAAAGTGATTTCAATATGGAAGTTTTTGCTTCTCCATACCGACTTTGTGCATGCAGAACTGTCCCGAGTCGAAAGTGATATTGGGCATTGTTAGGTTCCAGTGTTGATGCTTGGCGATATTTTTCTTCTGCTTCAAAGAATTGAGCTCGTGCCTGCAGCGCTCGCCCTTGATCAAACAGATTCTCTGGGTTTGAATCTTGGCTGTTGGATGTGGAAACTTGGTCCGTATCTGCTGTGTCGATAAGACCTGTTAACTTGCTTTCTTCTGATTCGCAACTAATGATCAAAATCGGAATTATAATAATATACAGTAAAAACATAGTTACTCCGTATTTATTGAAGAATTTTCATGATCGATTGTTAGAAATCGATTTACTCCCACATGTTTGAATTCATTTTGTGTACCATCGGGCCAGATTATTTCGACGTTGACCTTATTGGCTCTGCCTAGTCCAAAATACTGGCGAATGTCATTTTGCGCTTGAAAACTTGTGCCTGTTCTTACCTCACGGATTTGCGCGTTAACCCCATCGCTAACCCTTATTTTGGCACCGATTGCATCCGTATTTAGGCCTTTGCTGCGTAGTTGAATAGATATCCAGTTGTAGTCTGATTTCGTCTGATTTCGAAGTAGTGATGGTTTTGAATCCAAGTTTGCTACTAAAATATCCAAATCACCATCATTATCGTAATCTCCGAAGGCGGCACCACGACTAACTTGCTCCGATTGAAGCGCGGGACCTAATTTTTCTGAGATATCCACAAATTTACCATTACTAGTGTTATGGTAGAATTGGTTACGTTGATGATATTTTAGAGAAACGCCAGCTTTGTCTATCTCAGGCATCAAATGTCCGTTGGCGACAAAGAGATCCTCCCAGCCGTCTTTGTCGGCATCGAAGAAAAAAGTACCCCAACCCATAAAAGCTCTGCTGCTCCCTGCTAAACCTGCCTTACCGCTAACATCTGAAAAGTACCCTTTGCCGCTATTCTTATAAAGTGTATTGTGATCCTGAGCGAAGTTGGTCACAAACAAGTCAAAAAACCCATCATTGTCATAATCTCCAACGGCAATACCCATTCCGGCTTGAGCCCTTCCATTGCCGCTGTAGGCTACAGATTGAATCAGAGAATTATTTACAAATACACCATCATTATTTTCAAATAATGAATTAGGGTGTCCGTCATTTGCTACGTATATATCCTGGTGTCCATCATTATTATAGTCAAGCCAAGCAACACCCATACTGTAATAGTTTTGTTGGCTTATGGGATTTGAATGACCTACTTCAGTAAAGAGGCCTTCGCCGTTGTTTTCGTATAATAGATTTGGTTCAGGTATAGCGCCTATTGGTCCACAGGCGGCATCTATCCCGTTATGTTTACATATTTTGTCAAAAAAGGGAGGACCATTTTTCTCAAAAACAATATAATTTGCGACAAATAGGTCAAGGTCACCGTCTATGTCATAATCTGCAAAGGCTGCGCCGATACCCCATGACGACGATCCTAACCCAGCTTTTTTGGTTATATCTTTGAAATATCCACTACCATTATTGTTAAGCATGACATCTTCGCCCCAACGCGTCACGTATAGATCTCTATCACCATCTGAATCATAATCAGCTATGGCCATACCCATAGTCCATCCTTGGATTCGGGCATGGCTTTGGTCTGTATGATTAACAAACATTCCGTTTCCAATATTTTTAAAGAGAGCTGATCCGGGATTCCTGTCTTGGCTATCATTTGAAACGCCATTTGTAAGAAAGATATCTAATCGACCATCTCCGGTTAAATCTGCGAAACTTCCTCCGGCAGATTGCGTTTCAATAATAAAATGTTTCTCCGCATTTCCAGACTCATTTTTAAAGTCTATGCCAGCTAAGTCAGTTACGTCCACGAAGTGAATCGAAGTCGCATAAATTGGGAATAAAAAAAAATAGATATTTGAGATAATGACTATGTAATATTTGGTCATGGTGAAGTAGGAGAAATATTATACGCTCGTGCTGCGTTTTGTGCTGACGACGAGTTTGGGTGTGCTTTTAACAATTTTTGAATGGCTCTTTCGCCCTCAGATACGGAACCAGTCCGAATAGATAGAATCGCCATGTTTACCTTTGCTTCAATGTTCTCAGAGTCTCTTTCTATAGATGCACGAAAGTAAGAACGTGCTTTTTGAAATTGTCCCTGTTGCAAATGTATTGCCCCAATCGCGTTGGCTGCAATACTCGTAGGAGATATATTCCATGACGATTCGTAATAATTCATGGCTTTTTCAAGATTATTGGTTTGGTGAAAGGCGCGTCCCACGTCGTAGTGTACCCAGGCATCTGTAGGAAGGAATCTGATTGCTTTTGAAAGATGAATTGCTGCATTAGAAAAGTCACCAAGTTTATATAGAAACCGACCATAGTAATAGTGAGTCATCCCATTCCTAGGATCTTTGACCAACGAGTTTCGAAAATATGTTCTTGCCAGATTACCATTGTTAAGAGCCCAGTAGAGACGAGCTAACAATAATTGGGTGTCTGCCCTTTTAGGGTTTTCTGCAGCAGAATTCTCGGCAATTTGTAGAGCATTCTCCAGTTTGTTTTGGTGAAAGAGAGATACGGCCAGATTGTGTCTTGCATAATTGTAATTCGGATCTAACTGCAATGCCTTCCGTGAGTGTTTTTCTGATAGCTTGTATTGTTTTTTTCTTAGAGCAACTTCTCCTAAGTCAAAGTATAGCTGTGCGTCGGTTTCTATCTGAGGTGCTTTGTTCCAATTACAAGCCGTTATTAGACCTATGAAAATGATTAAGGTTTTGATTTTATCTTTAGCAGCGCCATTAACAATTTGGTAATAAAGAAATTGACCTCCAAGAGCGGAAAAACAGACAAGGATTGGTACTAGTGGCATTCGGTAACGTGATGTGACAAAAAATAACAGCACAGAGATCATGTAAGAGACTGTATAAATGTGAAGTATGGGAAACGGTTGCTTGTAATTTCGCCAAGAGATTCCTATCCCTAAAAGGGCAAGCGGTGCGATAATTCCAAATGGGAATGAAATCCATTTATCCCAAAGTATAATGCTTAATAACTGAGAATGATTACGGCTGTAATAGATGTTGGTGTTTCTCTTTATTTCTGGGCCATTCCAGAACAAAAAAAGTTTTTCTCCAAGGGAACATAAATATTCCAACATATTTTCTTGGATGTAAATGAAGGACTTTTTTACGAAGTAATCAGATTTGGCTGCGGCAGTTTTATGGCCTTCTAAGACTGGTTTGGTTACAAGTTCGTCCCAATGCACTCCAGGTCGTATGGCTACTTTTTCGTGGTATTCACCACTATTCCCAATGAAAAAGTTTATTCCCCCATTTGAGGAGATCAGGACTGGATCTGTTTCCATCGCGTAATTTCGAAGGCTGACAGGGACAATACATAGGACTATGGGTAGAATAATTAGGCCTGTTTGTTTCCACTGTCGTTTGGATAGTAAGAATAGGCAAATAATTACGATGAACAGCAAGATATTGGGACGAGTGAGTACTGAAACCCCACAAATTATTCCAACGATTAACCAACTGATGGGAGAGTTAATCCGGTTTGCTCGCATCATAGCAAGTAGTAAAAGAAGGTTGAAAAATATCTCTAATGGGACCGCTAGTAACTCCAACTCGAAATATAGTATTGAGCCACAGGTTGAGTATATTGCTAAGGCCAATTTGGCAGTTCTCGAATCGAAATATTGGCGAGCGATATAGAAGAGCAACGCAATTGATCCGAGCCCTAGTGCTATCTGACCTAACCGAATTGTCACAAAATAATCGTCAGGGGATATCCAACAAAATATCGCAAGGAAATAAATATAGAGGGGAGGCTGCCAAAATGGTTCGTGTTTACCTAGCCAATTACCTTCTGCGATCAAAAGGGCCTGACGCAAGAAACTATTAGCATCTACGATTGGAGAATCGAAAAATGGTGAGTGGCTATACTCCCACATATATAACAGACGGATTACTAACCCGATGGCAGTAACCCCAAATAAAAAGTATAGCCCAGACCGTTGCGTTCTAAACAATATGCAGCTCAAAGATACTGAAGAGGTTGATATATTTGCTCTCGCACCCTTAAAAGTCTTATCGAATCAATCGACAAAGTCAATAAACGAGAGAAAGAATCCCTGAATGGACATCTTTAGAATTATCACTACCGACATTGATGCGATACATATATAAACCAGGAGGAACCAGTTGACCATTACCGTCTAGTCCGTCCCATCGGAGATCAATCTTACCAGCACTGCTTCGAACGGTTTCAATGCTTCGGATCTGTCGTCCAGAAACATCGTAAATATCTAAGGTTGTATCGATCTGGTCCAAAACTAAAAAGAGATCAAATGAAATACGCACCTCATCATTAATACCATCACCGTTTGGTGAAAAGGGATTTGCAGAGAGATTAGGTGCATTTGAAACTTGGTTTATCTGATTCACAACAACGATCAATGCATCGCTGGCCACATCGGGAGTAGCATCACCCCCCTTAGTTGGCTGTGGAATTGTAAGGTTTTCATCGCCAGCTTTATCATTCCACACAGAGCTTGTAAATTCTTTGGAACCCCGAAATAATTTTGAACGAAATACGATTTCTATATTTTGACCAAACTCAAAGTCTGAAGCTCGCATGGGCGGAGTTTTTATTAATAGCTTAGGTGTTTGTGTTTTTGGATCTATGATAATGCTCTGGGCAAAATAACCAATTGATTCGCCGGCGTCAGTTGTTAACCTATCGACATCTATATTTAATAACGGATCTATGCCATTCGTTATTATTGATCTATCGCCATCAACAGCAATTTCGTCCCATGGTTGTCCATCGAAGAACAAACTATCAATTTTAGTTTCAGTCGATGGGACAGCGATTTCTATGCGGTTGAATAAAGTAGCTTCATTCTTAGCGAATAATGGGCGCATAAAATATCTGAATTCGGTTTCTTTACCGATCTCAACCTGAGGAGGAAATATCTCCGCAACAACGCCACCCGATACCAGCGGGGTGTCGTACTCGAATTCGATAAAATCTAACTGAACCGCACTCTCTATTGAGCTGTCGAAAAGAATTCTAAATTGTAAATAACGTGTTCCACCTGGAAGCGGAAGTTGGACACCAGAATTACCCCATTCTTCTTCGGGTAAGTTCTCATCAATGAGTCCATCTTCAAACTTGAACGGAGCAGACCAGAAACTCCATCCATCAGTTCCATCAGGACCTAAATCTGCCCCCAACTCATTGTACTGCAATTCTCGAGTTTCGATACGTCCATCCGTTAGTTTTATCCAATCAAACAGACTTAAAGTGTTACCATTTTCATCGCGAGTATCGCTCAGGCCGGGACCGAGTTTTCTTGCATAAAGGTGGGTATCCAAGGTATTGCCTACTCTGAATTGGATGCGTACGTCGCCTCCTTCACCACCTACACGGCGACCACGCCATCGAACTCGTCCCCAATTGACGATATCGCCTTCGACATCTGTCGGGAATTGAGACAGATATTTTGTGTCTTCGGAAGCGGAAAATTGCTCTATCTCCCGGTCATAACGACGGATTCGTGGTGTTTTTGTACCTACGTCTATCATTTCAGAAATAAATATTGCGTCTGTTGGGAATCCCTTGCCGTAAATTTGTGCCTCTGCTGTCTCGACTCGTATACCACTCGGGTCAGTAGAAACAATATCAATTCTTCCCATCAAGTTTGGTGGGTCAAATTTCAAGTCCTTAACGCTCGGATTATATTGCCCATTAACAACTGGAACCAGGATGTTCCTTGCTTCTATGGCTTGAATACGCGTGTTGATCGTAGTAGGATCTCCAACACGAACATAATAGTTTGCAATCGTGGCATCCGGTAGAGTAGGGCGTGGACGAAAAAGGATGCGGTTGATATAATAGAACCCCATCAGGTTGATACCGACACCTCCCCGACCAGTGAGTGCAGAACCATAGGCTGTGGCTAAATTATTATCCACCATCAACGTAGCATCAGAGCGACCAATTGTTGCGGAAACGGCCCAGTAGTCTGGAGAGATTGGGTCTGCAGTTTCATTACGATAGCCATTTTCACTGGGAACAATCATAAAGGGACGTCCTGGCTGTTTCCCGGGAACAATACCCCCATATTCTCCGTATAGAAATCGCTGATTTACTAAATAGGATAGATTCCTTAGGCTATCCAAACGTACAGGTCGCAACCAAATCGTTTTATTCGTTGTTGAATCATGGAGTGGAAGTAGTCCGTCTTCGTCAATAAGCCCATCATTGTCGTCATCAATACCGTTCGGAGGATCTTCATTTTGTTGCCCGTCATAGTCATCATCGAAGTCAGAATATAGCCCATCTTCTCCAAACAACCCGTCTCCATCATTATCGATCTGTGGGTCTGGTCCATCCTCGTCAATAAGCCCATCATAGTCAGCATCGAAAGCTTCCCGTGGATCCTCATCAATTTGGCCGTCCCCATCGTCATCTATGTTATTTATCGGGTCTTCGTTTGTGGAGCCGTCTCCATCATTGTCAATTTGTGGGTCTTCAGGATCTTCATTTATGAGCCCGTCGCCATCGTTGTCTACTAGTTCGACCGGATCTTCGTCGATTAGTCCGTCCCCATCATCATCGGCTACCAACTCAACAGCCCAGCTACGTCCAAAATCAACGCGGCCTGATACAGGTTGCAGGTTCCAAGGGTGTTCTGTATCTCCAATGCGCCAAGTGCGTATTTCGGAGAAAGCTGAAATCGAAGTGACGATAAGTATACCGAAGGCCATAGCTACAGATCGAATCATGTATCTACTCCAGAATCACGTTAGACATTAAACTCTCAAGATGCTACTAAATATTCGACGGTAAAACACCAAGAAAAGTTAAGCAAAACCCCTTCCATTCACAAACATTATATTATGTAGTATCGTATGCAGATACTGCGAATCTATTTGCGGTTGTATTGTGGTTACAAAAATACGTAGGCTGGTGTAATATCGTGTGAATAGGTAGTCTTATTTTGAGATACGTCAATAGCTGAGAATAATTGGAGTGTGTATAATGTTGCGGCGTTTGGTGATAAGCTTAGGTGTTGTTTTAACACTTCTATTCTGCGACGAATCTTTGGCGATTGACTCGCTCGGGGTCGGCTACAGAGGCGGCGTTGCGCGTTGGAATCAGGGAGTCGCGGAATCTCGTTTTGTTGCGATTTCTTCTGACTCAATTTGGACGTGGGATGTTGAGCCTAATCACAATCTTGCACCAGGGACGCTAGCCCGCCTTGGCTCTGTTTTCATCCCGGGCGGTGAAGTAGCGACCTTTCTCGATGGGGCCGAAGTTATGTTCGACGGTTCCGATTCAACCGCTTTTGACCCCGATCTCTTTAATGACCGATTTGGAGTTGAGCGTAGCTCAGTTATTTATATCGACTTAGGAGCAACATTTAGTGTCGACAGAATACGGCTTTACCCCCGACTGGATTTGGAACATAAGACGCTTTTCCCTCGCAGCTTCCAACTTTCGACCAACGGCGGCATTGATGGGGAGGGGTTGATCGAAGATGGGAATATTCTTGATCGGCATTTTGAACATGTTTTTAACTTTTACAATTCTAATCCAAATCGCGAACCCGTCATCGAGAAACGGTTTGAAAGTCGCTTTGTGCGTTTCGTGCGTTTGCAGATTCGCTCTGATCAGCCTTGGGAAATCGCTGAATTACAGATTTTTAGTGATGGCGTCAATGTCCCAGCTGAGTATGTTTCAATCCCCATGTTTGCCCATAAGGGCCCCCGACCTCTTTGGGGTCGTGTTCGTTATGATGGGGGAGAAATAAGCAAACTACCTATAACAATTCAGACGCGGACAGGGATCGACTCAAACCCCTTACATTATTTTCGTTTCACTGGGATTGCTGGAGACCAAGAAAGGGTTTCTTATGCAGAGTACGTAAGGTTAGATTCAATCGAAAAAGGGCCTATATCTCTAAATCCGGACTGGACTCAGTGGGAGACTGTCACCGATGCGAAGGTAGCGTCGTCGAACGGGAATCCCTACATCCAATTTAGACTATTAATCAACGGCCCAGGTGTCGTGATCAAAAGATTGATTTTTGAATATCTTGTTCCCCCTATTTCATCTGGCTTGGAAGCAGAAATTTCTCCTGTCGAGGTTCAAGCAGGGGAGCCTACCCCTTTTGTTATTTCTTTACAAACGAAAATGCGTAACCGGCAAAGCGACGGTTTAATATTATCCGATGAAGATACGGGGTTTAGTAGTATGAGGATTTTAACAGCTGCACGAATCGATGCTATTGACAAGATATTTATTGACGATAGGGAAGTAGATTTTACAAGTAGAAAGGATCCTGACCAAGGCAATGTGATACGATTTCGTCGTCCAGTAGTACAAGACGGCACGTTTATTCAAATATTTTTCAGGGCTGCAGTTTTTCGAGATGCGACTAAATTTGATGTTCAAGTCTCAGATAGCCGCTGGATTGATGGGAGGCCGATAACGGTATATCAATCGGCTTTCGAGCAAGATGTAGATCCAATTTCTTTGGGTGGCTCTTTGGTTGTCAGGTTACTACAACGTGAAGGTTTGCTCCCTTTATTTAGTGTCAGGCCAAGATCCCGGGTTTTTTCTCCCAATAATGACCGTTTAAACGATATTTTCTTTTTGGACTTCGACCTCTTGAAAATAACCTCTCCTATTCAAATTGATTTCGAGATTTTTTCTTCCAATCAACTTGTTCCTGTTAGAATCGAAAAAAAAATATTGTTTGCTGGTAGCCATCGCTTGATGTGGAATGGGTTTGATGATCTGGGGCGACTTGTATCTCCTGGGATATACGTTTATCGAGTCCGATTTCAGACGGATGGTGGGAATACGGATTATTACGGGAATTTGGGGGTCGTTTATTGAAAAAATTACGAGGTGCTGCTGCAGGAATTTTCCTAATTGGCTTAACTTCGATTAATGCGCAAACGTCTAATTTAGGCTATAGAATCCAGGGAAATACAATTATCATTGACAAATCAGAGGAATGGGCTGAATGGGACGCGCCGCTAGGGGTTCTAGAAATCAATCCCAAAGGGTTCGTGTTGCCGCGTTTCTTACGGGCAGATACCGATGCTGTCCGTAATGCAAGTTCCTTTTTTAGGGTTGAAGCCGAGGGTGATACGATCTACGGTGGTCTTCATGATGCGGGTAGTAATAAAATTACTGCATCAAATGCTATTGATGGCGATTATGGTACGTATTGGGAACCTTCTGCTGAAGACGGTATAGACAAATGGTATTTAGAGATAGACTTGGGCCGTTCTGTGATCTCAAAAAGGATAAACTTACATTTTGCCCCTGAAGGAGAAGGAGACCCTTTTCTAAAATTTCGCGTAATGATCTCTGATGGCCGGAAGTCATTTGGCGGTAGTCGGCGTAGAGAGTATCTAAGAGTTGGGCAAATAAATTACAGGAACAAATCAGATCGTACATTTAGTTTTGATGTTGTGCCTTTACGACCTGCTGAGGATGGCTTGGAGGGTGCGATAACGCAATTTGTACGTATTGATGTGCTTGAGACAGACGGTTTACGTGGTCAAGAAATTTCAGAGGAGCAATATCAAAAGCTTTATTGGAAGCATCGTGGAACGATTGATTTTTTCCGAGTTACTGTTGCAGGACGTGAAATTTCAGTAAGCCCCAACACGTATTTACAATTGCCAGAATCGGAAAGAGGCCCTGTTCGTTATTATCGTCGTGAAAGGCCAAAGCTTGCCGAAGTTGAAGTAATTGAGGTTGGTGATAATATTGTGGCTCTTACGCAAAGGGAATTATTTCAAGATCAAACGTTGTTCAATAATTTATTAGGAAGGCAATTAACTGATGGATTTCACACCTCTTCTTTTAATCTACGTTCATACGATCCAGTAAGGGACGAGAATCAATTAGAGATCGATTTAGGCGCAAAATATTGGATAGATAGGATTAGACTCTTGAGTCCGTTTAGTCCTCCTATTGCGTATCAACTGCGTATCTCGAATGGAGCTTTAGATCCAAATGGTGTTTTAGTATGGAAGGATTTGGATGAGCGCTTCAATCCCGATTCATTTGTGCAGTTAGAGGAACGTTTTGCTAGTCAAGAAGTTCGTCATATTGAGGTTCGTAGAATTGAGTTCGTAGGGTCTTCTTCTGAGAAAGCTACTTTAAGCGAAGTCCAAGCCTTTGGTGAGGGATATGTCAGTGAAGTTCGAATGACTTCGCCAATAATTAAATTGAACAGATCAAGGATCTTTTCTCAAGTGAGGTGGGATGCATCTATGCCGCCCGGTACAAGTGTGGAAGTAAGAACCCGGTCGGGAGATGATTTGATAGAAGAGGTCCGTTATTTTGACCGTTACGGTCGGGAGATAAGTGAAAGTCGTTGGAAAAACATCCGCAATAAACAGCACCGAGGCGCAGTAGTAATCAATGAATTAATTGGACCAAGGTGGAGTAATTGGTCAGAAGAATATCAGATGATTGAAGAGCAGTTTAATTCACCTAACCCACGTCGAATGATGCAGGCGCAAATCAGGTTACGAACTACAGATCCGTATAGGGCGGCAGAGCTCCGTAGCTTTCAAGTTGATTTTGACCCACCATTGGTAGATCAAGTTGTTGCAGAGATTTGGCCCGTTAGGGGTGTTTCGGTTGGCGAGGAAAAGGAGTTTACTGTTTCCTTCCTTCCAAAATTTAATCGCTCTGATCCAGGATTCGATCGAATCCAATTAAGATCTAGCTCCATTGCAGAATTATCGCTCGTGTCAGTTAAAAGCGGCGCGGAAACTTCTCTTCGATTTGGGGATGGTCGTAAACGTTGGCCTGGTGAGTGGAGCATGTTGGAAAATGATTCCAATCTCATAGATCTTTCTTTGCCTCAGGTCGTAAGGTCGGGATCAGAGGTTTTTGAATTGACTTTTCGAACGAAAGTTTACACCAACAGCACTACATTTTCAATACAACTTCTAAACAGTGAAAAGCCCGGCGTTATCCAAACGGCGAGTGAGGGTAATGTTGTTTCAACCATCAATAGCCAATCCATGGTAGTTGTGACAGATATGGAAAATAGTCCTATCCTAAACGACGTTCGAGTTCACCCAAAGATCATGACGCCCAATGGGGATGCGGTAAACGATGTAGCTAACCTGACTTTTTCAGTCTTTCGCGTTAACCGTGTTGCCGCCTTTGATGTTTGTATCTTTGACCTATCGGGTCGGCTGCAACGCGATCTTTCTTTTTTTGGCGAGAATGCAAGTGGCAAGCATTTAGTAAGTTGGGATGGCCTGGATGATCGGGGTATGCTTGTTAATCCAGGAATCTA
>CEUA01058463.1_pt1 | contig 12541 bp, 15 predicted proteins | sample 361541 | NCBI WGS metagenome assembly CEUA01 (sample SAMEA2623079, study PRJEB7988) | marine metagenome | isolation source: saline water (ENVO:00002010), including
ATCATAAAACCTCAATTTTTCAGCAGTTTTTGCTCCATACTGGAACATTACTAGATGTCCAGGTAGGGGTGTTCCTGTGGTTGTTGATTTTGGGAAGGTATTTCTAAATTCCAAGTTCTTTCTCCGTTAGTATTTGAAATTCCCATCTTCTATCTTTACAGAAACCTTCTGCAGCTTCCCATTTTGCCATGTTTTTAGCATATGTGAATACTTCTGCTAAGTATTTCTTTGTTCTTCTTTTTTGCACTTTGGGTTCTTTTACTTGTTTTGCAGGTTTTACTTCAATTACTTTTTCATGTAATTTACCCTTCATATCTTTATATTTGATATAAAAATCTGGGAAGTATCTATGGATTTTATTATCAGTGGGACATCTATAAGGTATAACAATTTCCTCAGAAGACCATTTTACAATTTTATTGTTATTATCACAGTAATTCATGAATTTTAGTTCCCAAGAAGACCTGTAAATGATATCACTTGGGTTACCATTGTACTTTTTACGGTTTTTTGGTCTAAACCTCCCTTTATATGACATACATAGTATATAAGCTAAGCATCTTATATTTAGATGGCACGACCTAATGCACTAGAAACGGAAAGGTTTTATCTCCCAACTGCTGAGTTGTATGAAACATCAACTAACTTTGGGAATCTTACTCCTGCGTTCAATAATAATTATGATGTGTGGATAAATTTTGGTAAAGCAGATAATTTGAGGCAATTTATAAACCAAGGTGGATTTTATGATCAACCTTCAGGAAACTCCAATCCTGGTAACTATATGGCATTATTTTGTTCTGAAGCAGTTCTGCCTGGATCTAATATTGATTTTCAAGAAGTAAAGGGGTTACGTCAGGGTGTTCAGCAAAACTATGCTACGTTTAGAAGTTATCCTGAAGTTGTGCTAACATGGTATTCACAGACAGATTATTATACTAATGAGGTATTCAATCAGTGGATGGAATTTATTTCACCTACAAGAATGGGTGCAGGTCATGGTCGTTCGACAAGAGAAAGAAGGAATCAACCAGCTTCATATAGGAGATTACAGTATCCTGCACAGTATAAGGTTGATATGGAAGTAACTGCTTTTAGTAAATCAGTAAATTCTCCTCCTGAAGCATTGAGATCAGGTAATAGGTATAGTGTAAAAGAACCTAGTAGTATTACATACTTTCTTGAGAATATATTTCCTGTCAATATTATTGCAGCACCATTAGCATATGGTCAAGCAGAGTTGATCAAGACCTCAGTAACGTTCAAGTATGATTACTTCTATATTGATCGTGGTTCTAGAAGAGGACCAGTTCTTAGAACATCTGACACTTTTGGTGATATAAGAGGTCAACATACAGCAGATGCACCACATAGGATCAATAGGTCAATACAAGAGTGGGAAACTGATCCTTCTAATGAGGGCAGACTTCCTCCAGGATAACCTGCTAAATAAAGCTACTGAATTGTATAATTATGCCATTACCAAAGGTCACCGCACCTACTTTTGAACTGAAATTACTTTCTTCTGAAAAATCAGTAAAATTTAGACCATTCCTTGTAAAAGAGGAAAAGGCTTTGTTGATTGCTCTAGAAAATGGTAACGAGAAAGATATTACTGCCACTATAAAAGAAGTACTAAAATCTTGTATTACTAGTCGTGGCGTGAAAATTGATGATTTACCAAGTTTTGACTTAGAATACTTATTCTTAAATATTCGAGGAAAATCTATTGGTGAAACTGTTGAGTTGATAGTTACTTGTCAAGATGATAATGAGACTAAAGTTCCATTATCTATTGCATTATCGGATATTATACTTCATGTCCCTGATGGTCACACTGAAATAGTTGATCTTGGTGAAGGACTTCTTATGAAGTTGAAGTATCCATCATTACAACAATTTATTGATAGTAATTTTACTATGACTAATATTGAGGGTGGTGAGAGAATTGAAAAGGCATTTGAAGCAGTTGCTGACTCTATTGATCAAATATACACTAATGAAGAGTCGTGGTCTGCATCTGATTGTACTAAGAAGGAATTGGTCAAGTTTATTGAACAGTTGAATTCACAACAGTTTGCTAAAATTGAAAAATTCTTTGAGACTATGCCTAAGTTACAGTATAAGGGTAATGTAACTAATCCTAACACTAAAGTCGAACAAGAGATAGTAATTGAGGGATTAGCAAATTTTTTCGCATAATGATGTATCATGTGACTATTGATTCAATGATGGAAACTAATTTCGCATTGATTCAGTATCATAAGTGGAGTCTTAGTGACATTGAGAATTTGATTCCTTGGGAAAAGGAAATTTATGTAAATTATCTTGTAAAATATCTAGAAAAACAAAAACTAGAAGCACAGCAAGCAGAACACGCTAATGCAAACGCCTGGTAGTACAATTCAACCACAAACTCCTATGGTTCCATTGGAACGTAGAATGAGTAATGCTTATGATGCATTGATTAGGCGTAGTGAAGAGAATCAGCAGATTGAGAGAGGACCACAGGCAAGACAGTTTGGACGTATTATGCTTCAGTTTGAACAACTGAATAATAATATGGAGGTGATTCGAGCAGAGATAAGACGTGATATGAGGGCAAGACAGAAATTTTTTATAGCAGAACAGAAGTTGATGAAGAAGGATTCTGAGAATCTGGATTCTATTAGAGCAGGTGCTTTCTTTGAGTTACGTAGAGATATAGGAATTATTGCTGCAGCAGCAGGTGCTAGAGATTTATCTGATGGTAACGTTGGTGATGCTACTTCAAACTTTGGAGTTGCTATAACAGCTTTTATACCTGAGATAGCAATGGGTGTTGCTGCATTGTTAGGATTGGGTGTAGGGGCAAAAGGTGGTGGTACTTCTCCCATTGCTGCTGGTGGTGGTAAGATGAGAGGACTTGGAGGTAAAGGTGGTTTATTGACGATTGCAGCACTTGCTGCAATGATATTGATGGGTGGAAAAAGTCAAGCTGATGAAAGAAGAAAATCATCAACCCTATTATCAACTGAGGGTCCTGCTGTCAATGTATCTGATAGCGAAAGATTTAGATCTCAACTTGATAGATTTGATTCTATCTTAGATAGTTTTGGTATTTCTTCTCCTGAAGAAGAAAAAGGTATACCAACAATTAAAGAAAAAGAACCAGATATAGAATTAAAACCAAATAAGAATTATACACAATCTGCAAAGGATGCTATAGGTGTTGTAGAACCTAAACCCTTTGAACCTGATGAAAAAAAGGATAAGGATAAAGAAGTAGAAAAAGAAATAATACAAGATGATAAGTTAAGTGGTCAATTAGGTTCTCTTTCTAAAGATCTTGCATTTGTTTCTGAAACAAATGATGATAGATGGATGAATTTTATGAATGCTAGTAGGGGAATTCCAGTTGCAACTACAGATCTTCAAGGACTTAATATAGGTAAAGTTTTTGATACATCCTCAACAGCAGATACTAGAAGACTTGCTGAGATTGCTATTCAGACAGGTGAAGAAGAGAAACAACCTATTTTATCTACAAAAATAGAAACAGAAAATGATATTGATAAATTAGAATCTGTTTTTGAATCGAATTTTGGTATATCTGATGATAAAGATAAAAAGAGTTGGTTGGATTGGAGACCAAGTAATCCTTTCAAAAATATTAAAATTGGTGGTGGTAATAAGCAAAAGGAACCAATAATCATAGACAATGATAATGGTACTACAACTCAGAGAACTGCTCCAATACCTGAAGGTACAGGACCAACGGGAAGTCCTGAAGTTCATACCTCATTTATGAAAGGTGGTGGTGCAATTGATAAGTTTGATTATGCTTTATCACTTAAAACTTATGCTTCATTAGGATCATGAGTAATCTAAGATTAGTATCTAATAAAGCAGTAAAGACTTCAGGTCTTGTACTCAATGCTGTAAGAACGAGCTATATTGTTGAAAGAAGGCTTGAAGGTTTATCTCTTGAAGCAAGAAAGAAACTAATTGAGAAGAGAAGGCAGACTTTCAATTCTTTAGATGATGATAGAGAAGGTGGTGGCGGTGGTCTTGGTGGTATACTTGGTGGTTTATTTGGTGGTCTAACAGGTGGTAGTATACTAAGAAGGTTTAGAGGTGGTGGAGGTGGTTTTCGTGGTATAAAAGGTGGTGGACCAAGAGTACCTTCTAATAATATTAGACCTACAAGTGGTCTTCTTAGAGGATCTAAAGGTGCTAGACTACCAGGTCTAAGAGGACTAAGAGGAGGTATTGGTCCTCTTGCAGTTCTAACTACTGGTTTGGACTTTATGGGTCGTAAGGCAGATGGTCAAACTAATTTACAGGCAGGTGTTGGTGCAGGTGGTGGATTAGCAGGTGCATTGGCAGGTGGTGCTGCAGGTGCAAAAGCAGGTGCTATTGTTGGTGGATCAATTGGTGCATTATTTGGTGGAGTAGGTGCTGCTCCTGGAGCAGCTATTGGTGGATTTATTGGTGGTGTAGGTGGTAGTATATTAGGATCAGGTATAGGTGCTAATATAGCAGATTTCTTTACTGGTGCAGATGATAGAAGACAGCAACTAGTTCAGGCACAAGCAATAGAGCAAATGGTAACTCCTTTCTCTAAGGCATTAGATAAACTTGATGATGTATTAGATAAGTTACAAAGGAAAGGATTGCCAGGTAGTAATCAACAACTTTTATCAAGAAGAAAGAAAGATGATGATAAGATATTTGGTTTTGTTCCTAAAGCTCCTAGCAAACCTTTCTGGAAAAGTGATTGGTTTAGACTTACTACTGAAATAGGAGTTGCTATAGGTATAACACTAATACCTTGGGATGCATGGTTTGGAGATATGCTTGCATGGGCTAAGGTTGCTGAAACTGCTAGAAAAATTCCATTACTTAGGAGACTTTTCAAGGCTGGACAACTTGTAAAATTCAATAAACCTGTAACAACTATAGTACCAGTATCAAAACCTGGTCAAATAGTTTTAGTAAAGAAAGGAGAATTAGCAGTAATAAGAAAGGATTGGTTTTTGGCAGGTCAAGCGAAGAAGTTTTGGCGAAGTCTTATGAATTTTGGAAAGCAACAAAGGACTATAAATTTTGAGGCAGAAAGAAGAATATTAGATGCTCAAACTGAACTGAATGCATTAGATTTGATTATTAAAAAATTAGTAAAGAAAAAAGTAATCAGTCCACAAGGTCTCAAAGTTAATGTAGCTAATCCAACTAGATCAATATATCCTTCAGTAAAGAATTTAAAAAAAGGTCCAGGTACAAGATCAGACTTCCATTTCACAAAACCCAAAGCAGACGGTGGTCCTGTTATAGCAGGTAACCCATACAAAGTTGGTGAGATAGGTGAAGAATTATTCATACCTGAACAAGATGGTGTTATAGTACCTAACTGGGCTTTGGATAGTGGTCCAATAACAATTGTGAATAATAATGGACAGACTATAATAAATTCGCCAGTTTCAGGATCTAGTAAAGGTGGTGGAAGTGGGACTAGAATAATGAACCCATACCTTACTGCAACTAAATATGCTCAAATGACTTCCCTAATGACTGTATAAGATGATAGGTATAGCAGGAGCCCTTGCTTTAGGGACAACATTACTATTAGGGGGATCATCTAGAAGGGATAGTAGTAGTCGAAATAAGAATGATCCTAAAAATAGCAATCAAAACTGGCAAAAGGGTCATCAGATAAAACGTTTTGATGTTGTTTCTTTAGATAAAAATAAAACTAACGGTAATATGTTAGGACAGTTGATGTTCCTAAAGTATTATGAGGATGTTGTTGACCCTGCTATTCATTGCCAGATATTGATTGCTGACACTTATGGTTTTATGAATGAGCTTCCTATTAGAAGTGGGTGTCCTATAAGTATTGAAATAACACATCCTAGTCAGAAAGAACCTTTCAAGTTTGATGGACAGACTGAACCTCTTATAATCACAAATATAACTGATCATATTATTGATAATAAGAGAGAATTATATACTCTTACATGTGAGACTAAGCAGGCTGTTTCAAACCATACTACACGAGTTTGGAAAAAATATAAGAATAAGATCAATGAGACAGTAAAAGATATACTAACGAATGTAATGAAAGTAAAAGGTGAGAGAATTGTGACGATTGAAGAGACTAGTAATAAGTTACAGTTTACTGGTAACTATAGAAGACCATTCAAGGTGATTAGTAATATGTGTCCTAAATCTATTCCTGTAAAATCTGGAGGAGATAAAAAAGGTGAGACTGGTTCATCTGGATTTTTATTCTGGGAGACTCATGATGGGTATAATTATGTTAGTATTGATAAGATTTTTGGAGAAAAACCAAAGTATGAATATATAATGACACCTTACAAGGAAACTAATAACCCTGACACTAATTTTATGTTAGCTGGTGTTCCTCAGTGGGAAGAAAGTCATGATATTTTGAATAAACTTAGATCTGGTGCTTATAGGACTGCAAATTGGTATTTCGATATATTGACACGACAACCACTGTTTGCAGAGTATAATTATAAGAAGAGTGTAGAAAAAGGACAGTCTGAAACCTCCAACGATGAGATTCCTATGTTGCAATCAGATTTCGTTGATAAGTATTCTAGAGTTACCTTAAGTTCTTTAGATCAAGGTACTATGGATCAAAATCCAGAGAATAAATCTAAAGAAACAGATCAAGATCAAGCTCGATTCCAAGCTCAATCAAGTGCTAGATACTCATCAATGTTTTCTCAGGTCTTACATATTACTATACCAATGAACCTATCTCTAAGAGCAGGTGACATGGTAGCGATCAAGTTTCCTGAACTAAATACTGAAGATACAACAGGTGGTAGAAATACTGAATCTGGTAATTATATGATTGCTAGGTTGTCTCATGAATTTGGTAATCCAGATGGTGATTTCACTGGACTTTCACTCGTAAGAGACTCATTCCAAAGTAAGTAACATGACTACTAAAGTTCCACAACATGACCTCGAACATGAGGTTTATATTGATCCTAAAGATCATAAGGAGCATGTCAACCATGGCATGATTGAATATAGTGAAGCAGATTTGGAGATGCACAATGATGCATTCCATGATCATGAAGAGAACGAAGAGAACCCTGGTGGTGCAACGATCAATGATTGGCATACCAGACATCAAGACAAGCATCTTGAAGTGTATTGTGATAACCATCCAGACTCGCTGGAATGTAGAGTGTATGACGACTAATGCTTGAAACACGCAGCGCACCGATAGATTTTCTAGGTAGAGATGGGTTTCACTGGTTCATTGGACAGGTGACCCCAGATCCTGTGTGGCGTACTCAACATAACCAGTTCACTGATAATGGTTTCAGGGCTAAGGTAAGGATATTAGGTTGGCATCCCGAAGACGCTGAAGATAAGGATGGTATTGATGATGCTGACCTACCATGGGCTCATTTCTTAGTATCACCTCAGTTTGGTGCTGGTAATAATTATGGTGGTACAAGTTTTGCATTGCAAGGTGGAGAGACCGTTGTTGGTTTCTTTTTGGATGGTGAACAAGGACAGCAACCTATAGTTATTGGTTGCTTCCATACCAATCCAAGTATAGAAAATCCTCTACCATGGAAAACAGCATATGAGGGTAAGTCTTCTAACTTTGCACCCATTGCATATGATCTTGATGGTATACAGCAATCGAAGTCAATAAAACTAACAAACTCAACTAAACTTGATCCTAGGGGTGGTGTTGCTACTAGTAATGGTGAAGTTCTAAATGAAGGTCAGACAAGACAATCAACAATCAATAGAGCACAGGATAATAAAACTCAGAAGATTGAACAGGCAGATTCAGAGTGTATCAAACCTGCAGGGATGGGTGGTGAGATAACTAAGAAACTTCAAGGTTTCATGGATAGAGTCAATGAATTAGAGCAGGTTAAGGATGGTTATGTTGACCCTGTTCTTGGTACTATTGTCAACATGGATAAGATGGTTGACAAGGCAGCAAGAGAAATTGATGGTGCATTGTCTGGTGTAGTTAGAAAAGCAAGAACAGAAATGTTCAAGACTATAAATGAAGGAGTTGAGCAGAGTCTTTCTTTCTTAGATCCAGCAAATCTTATAAAAGAATTAGAGATAAAGAAGCAGGAAGATAGTATTTTTTGTTTGATTGAGAATTTTCTGAAAGGACTTCAGAATATGATCAAGAATTCCTAAAAGAATTGCTTGGCAAATTGATAAACATGCCACTTTGTGCTGCTGAAAATTTTCTTGGTGGGTTATTTTCTGATATAGCAAATAAAATACAAGGACTAATAGGAGGATTTACGAGTGCTATTGGTGCATTAGCAGGTATAAAGATTCCTTCATTCATGGATCTTCTTAGTAAAGCAATGGGTCTAGCTCAACTTGGTCTACAACTACTTTCTTGTGAAGGTATGGATTGTGATCCAGAACCAATTGATAGAATTACCAATATTGGACCTGATCCTAAGAGTGTAATGAATTTCAATAATGTTTTAGGTAAGGCTAGATCAATACTCAATGGTGGTCTTGGACTCAAAGATATTGTTGGAGGAATGTTCCCTGGTATAGAAGGAATATCTGGTGCAATAAACAAGGCAATAGGTATAAAAGGAACAGTGACTTCTATTGGTGACATGGAATCTATTGTAGGTGCATGTAATCCATTCAAGAAGGATTGTGGACCTCCTAGGATTGAAATATTTGGTGGTGGTGGATTTGGTGCTATTGCAAATGCAGTTATCAATGAGACTGGAAAGGTTGTTGGTGCGAACATGAAAGTTCTTGGTAGTGGATTCACAGCACCACCTTATGTTACTATAATCGATGATTGTGGTAGAGGTGCAGGTGCTACTGGAGAAGCAGTTCTAAGTCCTGATGGTACTATAGACAATATTATAATAACAAATCCTGGTAGTGGTTACCTAGGACCTGAGACTGCAACCTCAGATGACGAGGGTGTTGATGTTATAGGTGTTATTGATGGTGTGAAAGTAGTATCTACTGGAGGAAACTATAGTCCAGACACTACTATTACTACAAGTAATGGATGTCAGTTGACACCAATAATTGAAAATGGTAGAATTGTTGGTGCTTCTGGTTCTTGTGATCTTGGTTTGAAAGAACCTCCAACTATTAGTGTCTCTGATTCTACTGGTACTGGTGCATTCCTAATTCCTATAACTAGGTTTACTAAGAGAGAAGATTATGAAACTCAGGTGGGTGCTATTCCTGTTACTGCTACCATTATTAGAGTTGTTGATTGTGCGAGGATCTACTAATGTCAGATAAGAGTAAAGTACCACCCATTATAATACAGCATCCTGAGGATGGTACGTTTAGAATTGGTAGAGAACGTGATGAAGAATCAGTAGAACCTACAGTTAGAAAGGCAGATGTAAGTCTGCAAGCAGGAAGTGCTGAGGCAGGTGGTCCTGCAGCATCACTAAGACTATTTCATGATGGTGGATTTGAATTGAGATCTACTCCTGATCCTAGTGGTATTCAGGGTTCTCAGATACTTCAGTTAGTAGAAGATGCCCCACTTATCATACATTCTAAGGGTGGTATTATATTTGATTGTGAGGGTACGTTTGCTGTAACAGCAAATGATATTCAGATGAGAGCAAAGAATAGGGCAGGTCTTGAGAAACCTTGGAATCAAAGTGGTAATATAAATCTAAAGGCTTCAAAGAATATAAAAATTGATGCAGATAAAGCAGTTACAGTTACTTCAGAGAACGTTACACTAGATGCTAAGAAACAAATTATTTCACATTCTGAAGGTTGGAATATTATATGTGGACGTATAGTTAGAATACATGAACCTAGATCACAGTTGATTCCTAGCAGTTTACAAACTATTCTAGATACATACATAGCACCACTAAAAGGATAATGGCAGGAATACCAGACATTGATGCACACAAGATCTATATTGGTAATGAGTTACCAAAAGATGATAGATCTAGCAAGTATCTCAAGGGTGATAGACCCTATGAGGGTACATTAGCAGTTGCTGGACCCACTTACATAGGTGGTCATAGTGGCAATGGTAATGGAACTCTGAATGTTGGAACAGATATAGATGAGTGGAAACCAAAGATATCAGAACGTGCAGTTGACATAGAGGGTGATGTCAATGTAACAGGTAAGAAAGGACCGAATCATGTATACATTGAAGGTAATGTATTTGTCACAGGAACCGTTGATTGCTTATCTACTGGTAGATTAGAGTCAAGACACAAAGTTGCTGATTCATTACCTAAACCTTTTGATATGGTGCATCCTAGCAAAGGTGAGGGTCATAGACTAAGGTATGCTTGTATTGAAGGACCAGAGGTTGGTGTATATTTTAGAGGAAGAACACATAATAATGTGATTCCACTACCTGATTATTGGAAGGATCTTGTGCTTGTTGATTCTATTACGGTGCAGACACAAGCAGTAGGATCAACACAGAATATAATAATAAAAGAATGGAATGAGGATAGAATAATTTTGGAGGGTGTGACTGATTGTTTCTTCCATGTATATGCAGAACGTAAGGATGTCAATCCACTTGTTGTAGAATATGAAGGTGATACATGGGAAGATTATCCTGATCCAGAATATAATAATAGTGCATTTGCTAGATAATATGCTATAATATTAGAAAATAACAAAATCATGGAAGCAAGTGGAATTGTAAAGATTGATGGTATCATTGAGTTACCATCATCATGGCAAGGTCAAGCAGATCCAGAGAGCATAACAGTTCAGTTGACACCTATTGGTGTTCATCAGGAACTATTTGTTCAAGGTGTTCAATATGGTGCTAAGGTTATAGTACGTAATGCTGCAGGTGGTCCTATCAATGCATATTATTGTGTACATGCTCACCTAAAAGGGGTAGAAGGTACTCAACCTTGGGCAGCATCTGTGAGTAGTGATTGCGACATCTGACTACATATGCTATAATAGAAATGTATCTACATATCCCTATGACATTCGAACAAGAGTACGTTGACAGTGTAAACGTTGATGTAGCAGCAAGAACTTTCGAGTTGGTTGGATCTGATGGATCCAAACAGAAGATTCGATGTGATACTCCAGAAGAGTTTATGAATGTATTGAAAGTAACACGAGAAGCAGGGGATATGTTAGATATAGAGTACACAGGGTAGGGCAATGAGTCCAGACGTACATGACATACCATTTTTAGGAGATTTCTATACTAAGAAAGAAGTAGATCAGATGATTGCTGATGCATTAGCAGAGGCAAGAGCAATTGATGAAGCATCTATGCGTAAGCATAATAGAGATGCTACTATCATTAGTATGATACTTGGATTCACTTGTCTTGCTTTATTTGTTGATGGATTACTTCGCATACTTGGTATCATTCCACCCTTTGCTGGATTAGATGTAAATATAATTGATCAGATAGTAGATAAGGTGGAAACAGATGTAATGCCTTTAGTTCAGAAGATACCACGAATCTAGGTTCTATAAATAAGTTGAAGGACTGGTATACGAGAAAATAGGCAATGCCATTAAGTAGACTTGAAAATTTCCTCAAGAATGTTCAGGGTAACGTTATATACGTTAACCCAGAAGAACTTGATGCAACTGATGACGTTAGTAATACTGGTAATTCCAGAACTCGTCCGTTCAAAACTATACAGAGAGCACTGATAGAATCTGCTCGATTTTCATATCAGTTAGGTAAAGATAACGATAAGTTTGATAAGACCAGTATCATGGTCTCACCTGGTACACATTACATTGACAACCGTCCAGGTCTAACAATTGATACTAGTGGTAATATAACAGATGTAAATGGTTCTGCAGCAACTATTGCTGAACTTTCTATTGGTACAAACTTTGATATACAGGATACAGATAATATACTATATCATTTCAACTCTGTTACTGGTGGTGTAATACTACCTCGTGGTACATCTATTATTGGTACAGATCTTAGAAAGACTAAGATCAAACCAAAGTTTATTCCACAACCAGATAATGATAGTATTGAGAACTCTGCTATATTCAAAGTAACTGGTGGTTGTTTCTTCTTCAACTTTAGTTTGTTTGATGGTGACCCTGCAGATAGGGTTTTCAAGGATTATACTAATAACGTATATGCTCCTAACTACTCACACCATAAATTAACATGCTTTGAGTTTGCTGATGGGCAGAACACGATTGCAGGGAAGGGGAACACAGACCTCGACATGTACTATGCTAAGCTTACGCTTGCTTATGGTACTAATAGTGGTAGAGCACTTCCTAACTACCCAACTAATAAGGATTTCCAAAAGGTCATCGATGAATCGAGGATTGTTGGTGCGGTTTCAAAGTTGGGTGATCTGGAGATTGATGACATTTACTCAGGTATCAATCCATCTGCTGTCTCAGCGACTTCAGTAGTTACAGTAATAACAAAGACAGATCATAATCTAAACGTAGATACTCCTGTAATTATCAATGGTGTCAATAATACTGATTATGATGGTAGTCATGTTGTAGCACAGGTACTAAGTACTACTTCTTT